>Ga0206683_10000212_pt1 | contig 43961 bp, 57 predicted proteins | sample M280m12015metaG_FD_155483 | JGI IMG/M metagenome (GOLD analysis project Ga0206683, IMG submission 155483) | Ammonia-oxidizing marine archaeal communities from Monterey Bay, California, United States - M2 80m 12015 | ecosystem: Environmental > Aquatic > Marine > Intertidal zone | place: USA...
TTTAGTAATGCTGTGTTAACGCTATTTGGACTAATGATATTACCTGTATTTTATTTGGTGCTGTGTTAACGCTATTTTTTAACATGACACAACGATCCTGCTATTTCAATGCTAACATTTAGTTAGGAGAAGATGTATACAAGTATATAAAGTTGGTAGTCTCAATGGTATTTACGTCTTAAATAATCTTTACGTACTAAAAACATCCGGCATATACTTTGAAGTTTGATGTGCCTATATGTATAGTCTCCCCAACATCCGTAACATGGGCATAGTGCGTGATAGTTGTATGTTCCTCGTTTTACACAATCCCAGTTTCTTCCCATTGAAACGGCTCTGGATCCGTAATTTATTCCTGTGAATAGACAGGTACCATCTGGAATATTTTTATTTCGGTGAAACATTATACAATGCATTAAAATGATATTATATATTATACTTCTGTTATTAATTTTATGGTATAGTATCCATGTACACCCAGTCCCAAAATACCTAAATATAGGTACATGTACTCTGCCATGATACGGAGTCCCTTATCTTCAGCTGCCGCTACTATCTTCTTAATATTGATATAGTACGCGTAGAGAGACCACGCCAACAGGAGTACAGCAGCGATTAAAATTAGGTGAGCTACAGTGTCGTCCCCGCCCTTGTCTATGATAGCAATTGCCACAGCGGTCATTAGAAAGACATTGCGCCACCACGTAGCAAGGGAATTCTCACACAATCGTTGGTACGTAAAGAAGGAGGCTTTTAATTTACCGTCGATAGCTTCGGTTTTCGGCATTCCATCTACTTGTACGTATTCTGGTGCTCTGGGTCTGAGAGATCGTGATCTTCGTGTTCCGGATCCAAACTTTAAACTCATTTTATACAATTATAAAGAGAATATATAATGAAAAAAATTAAATGAGAGGTAAAACGGTCCATATACAAAAATAGGTCACGGGTACGAACGAAAATTTAATACATTTGTAAAACGTATAATTATTATAGATTTATTGTAAAATTCAAAATGAATCTATTTTTATTAAGTATTGGAACTCAAGAGTGTGCCGTCGATCTTTGCGACAAACATGTTGTGAAAATGATTTTGGAAACCGCACAAATACTTTATGGTGTCTGGCACGCCCGCGCCGGATTACCGGACGACCCCAGTCTAGCCACAGTTCCAGCGTACCGGAAAACTCACGTCAACCATCCAACATGTGTATGGGCGCGTGCAACACCGTACCACTACGAATGGGCATGCATGTACGGCATAATCCTATGCAAAGAATACACACATCGGTACGGCAAGGTTCATAAAACCCAGTATCATCTGGAGCGTCTGTACTCCTGGGGGTACCCACCGAAGGTTTTGGAAGAACCGATTGTAAAGAAAAAGTCAAAGGTCTGGATCAAAGCAACAAGTGGTATCCCGGCAGTTTTCGATTACTTTCCATTGTGTATGGACGAAGACTCGTACGTCAAAGACAACACCGGCAAGTACAACGCGGTCATGTCTTATAGGAAGTATTATCAGACCAAGCAAGATAAATTCAAAATGGTATGGAAAACGGGCGAGATACCGAATTGGTTTACTATTAAAACTTAATTTCTAATAGTAGTGTATATATAAGTTTAAGGATCTACGGGTAATTTATGTGATATAAAGTCCCACAATGTCGTGGTACGGGGAACGGGTTTCACGGGTTTCTTTGACACGGTGATATACTTTTCGAACATATATCGTTTGTGGTCACCTTTGTATGCTTTGCGTCGTGCTTCGGGGTTCATAATACAGATTGGTTTATTCATTTTATTTTTTAAATAATATTTTTTCATATCTATATTTAGCACCGCAACCTACTTTTAGTACAGCGACCTATTTCCAGAGCATATACCTAATTTTTTATGAAATTGTATTAGTATATTTTTTTATATAAAACGAGTTAAAAATGAGCGATATGAACACCGACATCATGAGCACCCTCCTCCCATTGGTAAAACAACTGGGAGGCGGGTTAAAAAGTAAATACATATGCATGCAATTGTTAAAACATGGGCGTAAAAAAGTTGCGGTAATGTTATCACAGCACGATGTACTTAAGGCGGCGTATAAGCGTGCAAAAAATGGTCCTATACGTCAAAGGAAGAGGACAAACAAACGAAGAACACAGAAACGAAAGGCAGCGAGACGGCGAAAACTCGAAGATACCGTGATACCGTTAAAGTGTTGGGACCCCAATCAGTACAGTTCCGGTGAGGAGGACTGGTACAGTTCCGATGAGAAGGACTGGTACAGTTCCGACGAGTACGAGCCAGATTGGGACGACTTACGAGAAGAACAAATTTGGCAGAGGGAACACAATCGCACAGATGAGGAACGATGGAATGACACATTCGGACGGTGCCGGGGTTGTAACTGTGGGCAGCCTCATAACAATCCGTACTTCTGTGATGACAATTGGAGCCAGAGAGAGCACGATTCCTGGGAAAACTTAAGGGATAAGGATTAAAAGCGTGGTATATAAATAGAAATAATTTAACCAATGTGGATCCCTGTCCCTCAACACGTATTTTTACTGACTTTGCTTTTTACATTGTTGGTGCTTACAATAGTATGTTTGCTCGCTCCTATTTGTAGTAATGATTAATTTTAAAAACAATTTAATATAGCTCTAGGTCCTAGAGTCCGCGACCTATTCCTAGAGTCCGCGACCTATTTATGATACTTACTCTGGTCCCGAAACTTAGTAATATTTACAAAATAATATTTACGATATAATATTTACAAAATAATATTTACAAAATAATATGCACGAAAACATGAACATTAACAACGCATACGAAGAATGTTTCACCGAATGGATGGATTACAATTTTGTAGAAAATGCGACATTTGACGATTTACCACTTTCTGACTTAAAAGAAATCCCATGGTTGCAAACCGCGTTGAAACAGGGGTGGGTCGAGGCATGCGCGTGGATACAAGACTTGGAGGATGTTGAAGTAAACTCAGAGACCTACGTGAGAATAACCTTCGACATGGATGAGATATGTGACAATTTGCATTTATTGGATCAAGAGAAATGGGACCATGAAATCCAAATGATGAAGCAGAGGGGGTATTACATGGAAACCCCTTGCACCGAGCATAACTGGGTACCTAATCCCCGAGAAATAAACGAACATACGACGTATTCATGTACGGATTGCGACAGTCATCGTGGTTGTGCATAATTAAGACGATTTATCATCCTTGTCTTTGGGGGTAAAGAGATCGTTTAGGTACAAGTAAGAAATAACACCGACGATTGTAGTAACACTGGTAATTATAAGTAGAGTTTTTTTGTATTGCATGTTTTATTATTGGTATTTAGTTTATATACTCCATACTGCTAGTTCTATACACTCCGTTGCAACATGTGGATCAACGGTTATCCTGTTGTCTTCCCATAGAATATCACCATGGGGGCTCACCTGTGCGTATGCCTTAGATGGTTTGTCTATAGTACATGTTAGTTGTGTCGATAAGAAGGAACAATCCAATTGGTTGTACACGCCCTGGGTGTCGGTAAGGTTTTTACAATAGGATCCCAGGGAATATATTCTGGGTGGAAAGGATCTGGTCTGTATGTAAGATCCATAATCGGTCCATAGTTGTACCATCATAAGTATAAATAAAATACCGGCTACGGACAGTACAAGACCTTTGCACAGGTTTCTCCTACACGATGGTTTTTTTGCCCTAGTTTGTACTTGTTCCAATAAATTTTCGCGTTCCAGGTCATGGTGTAATTCAACTTCCTCCTCGTCGGATACTTGTTCAATTCTAGTGCTTGTAACTTGTGCCATTTTATAAAATAAGAATCATATATATAGTATAATTAATCTTCATCCATTTCGTCGCAAATCATGGGCGCTATGTAGAGGTTCAACAGTGAGTATTCTGTGATTTTGGCTCCAAACCGAATGGGCATCTCATTTTTCCACCCTATTTGTACCGTATCACTGACATCCCCAACGTTGAAGGCTTTGCTCAACATTTTATTCCCTACGGTAACGGACTGTGGCGCTCCAAAGTGGTCGTAGGATATATTGTCGGAGGGCATATTCTGAACCACCCGGACTTTGCCATTGGATACATCGTCCGAACTCTCCAGGTGCAATTCGAGATTCTTCGGTGTAAGTTTGACAGATGCTTTGGTAAAGTCGATCACCTTTGATTTCCACTTCTTGAGGTACGAGGGCGCAATGTCAATGGTTACATCCTCTTGAATGGGTGGTATTTCCATCCGTTCGTTGTCGATAGTCATCATTTTGATGGTGTACTTGGTGACTTCGCTTTCCGAAATAATGTCCATGTCCACGTGGTCCTGTGAGGTGCTAAGTGCGAGTTCATCCTTTTGACCACCGTTCTTCAGGGCTGCCAAAAACACCGCCAGATTTATCCCAATCTCCTCCTCTTCTTCACACTGGTACTTGGTGTAATACGACGGATCGATCTTGAGGTCTATGAAGACCGAGTGACACGCGGACATGCAAAATATACTCATTCCGGCTTTCTGACAGGTGATTTTTACATTTGTTTCGAACTGTGCGATAAAGTTAAGTAGTTTGTAGAATGCTTTGGCGGATGGGATAATACACTTCATTTTTGTTTTGTTTTAATATAATAATAATATGAATACTTTAAAGTAATTTTTTACGGTATGGTACCAAAATAGGTCTTCACCTACATTTTCAATTTTTTGCATTTGCCCAGGCATTCTCGCTCTTCATCGATATCGTCGTACCTATTAAAATTGACTATCCTATCGACATTGTAGGTCATTACCATTACATTACCATGGGAATCACTTGAACCCCTGTTACCAGCTTCATTTCCAATAGCTAGTTTTTTATCCGCCGTTATGTATATAGCCAAAGGAAGTGACCAACCCTTTGGTAATCTAAGTATGGTTCCGTTTATATTATAGTAACCATTTGCATAATCATCTGAGGAAACACGCTGATCTTCTTTTTTAATAATTTTCTTCAATATTCTATCATAGTTGACATAATACGTCGTGCCATCAGAGGGAGTAAATACTACATAACGTTTCCTACCGGGTTTACCGTCTTCTCCGGACTTATTATATACGTCTTCTTGTGAATATGGACTTCCGTCAGACTCGTACACCCAATCGGCATATAACATCTTTTTTATATATTGTGATATAGTGGTTTGTTCGTCGGGTTCCTCATATTTCTTACCGTTACGCTCAAACGACTCGCCTTTGTAGAATTTCTCTACAAGGCAGTAGGTTCGTTGTTTACCCTGAAGGTCTGTAACACGTAGAAACAATGTATTTTTATAATCCAATGCTTCCCAGGGTTCCAAGGTGATTAAATCCATCTCATTCTGACACTTTGACATTTGAGCTTTTCCAATTTTCTCCTCGAATTCTTTATCGGTAAGTTTATTTAATGCTTCGATTTCCGTGTCCATCTTTTCTACTCTCTTCTTGTAGCTACTACATTTGTCGAGTTCCAGACGCTTTTTCTTTTCAATCTCTCGAATTTTTCTATCTCTAGGACTTATCAACAGCTCAATAACATCCGTTAGTCCCATATTCATCGCTACTCGAAGTGCCATGGTCTTGTCCGAACCCTTTTCCAACAATAGTTTTATTAAAGCCATTCGACCTGCATCTGATAAATTATCGTCATAAAAGGAACTAATAACCACGGACAGATAATTATCGCCCCGCCCTGGAACCATCTCCATATTTGGGTTGAAATCATCCATTTCCATAATTACCAAGATGCTTTCTATTCTCAGTACCTTATGTGTCCGGAACAGTATATTTTCCGTATCGTACATCATATAGGAAGGACCAAACTCTAGGAGAAAAGGCATCGGGTAACGATCACGTTTGAGCGCATAATAGACAATATGCGTACCCCTATGTATTAAGAATATATTCTCCCTTTTGAGCAACCACATTATCTTTTCTTTGTCATTATCTAAGACTGCCTTTTCCAATACATTTGTCCCGTCATCGGACACAGCGTTGATATCTGCTCCCTTTTGATATAACAGTTTCCATGCAATTTTATAATTCGCAACATGCATCGCCGTCAACCCACGACCTTGTTTGGTGTCTACCTCAATATCTCCACGTTCAATATAATGTCTCAAAAACTGTACTCTTTCTTCATTTTTGCACAAGTATTGCAAATAAGTGAATCCTCCACACCCCATAGTATTAGCCCTAAGTCTGGGGTCACCCAACATCATCTTTATAAGGTTATTGTACGCTACTCTATCACCGAAGGAACCCTCTGCCAATAATTTACCAAGTATCGTCAGATCTACCTTCACTGACCTTCCAATCTGCTCAGCTATGTTCGGATCGTAATCCTTTTGCCCAAATAGAAAGTAAAAGAAATCCAGCGACAATTTAGTAACCTTTTCCGCAAATAGGAGCTGCGCTATGGTTTTCCCCTTATAGGTCGCATTCGGTCCGAACTTCGCATTCGGTGAGTACATAAACTTTTTATACGCGTATTCTAACCCTTCAAAGCCGTTTTTCATCAATATTTTTAACAAATAAACTTCTTTATCCTTGGTTGTGTTTTTCATAAAATCTTCGAACAGGATATTTATGTGTGCGGGGATATATTGTCGTAGTTGAACCGCCATCCAGAACCAGTTTTTAATGTCTTTTTTCAGGATTTTGAAATCTTTATGATCAATAAGCGCGTGGATCACCTTCACTGTATTGTTCACATCGTCTTTTAAACGGTATAGTAATGCATACATTCTACTATAACTTTGATCTGATATCATTTGCATTGGATCAAACTCATTTCTCAATTTGCCGTCTTCGTCATTAAGGAAATACGCTACCATAACTTCACCGTCAGCCTTTTCTAACATTACTTGTTGAAAATACGCCTGGTAATTCATTCTGAACCCAATGATTTGCTTTAACAGTTTGTTAGCCAAGGGATTTTTTTTCTTTAATAGATGACGGACAAGGGAATCCCTAAGACCAAGCCAGGGGTCTGCTCCCTTCTCCACCAGTATCATTATCATTATCGCTACATTGTCGCTCAACTTTAGTTTGGCAATCCTCTCAAGGGATTTTTCATCTACTTCAACACCCTGGTCGATTAGATACTGTAGCATTTCTATATGTTCTTCGGTGACCTTCGTACCTCCCAGAGAATTTATAAAATCCAGTATTGAATCATCGTTTATAGTTTGACTTTTTAGAGTAGCCAGATCCAAAAAGATATTACCCGATAAAAGTTCAAAATCTCGTATGAATGTTTGCATTTCGTATTTTTTATCTCCTATATCTACAACATCTCCCTCCACGTTTTCTACTTCCATTTCACTATCCTCTATCAACAGAGATGTGTATTTATCACCCTTAATCGGCAACCTGACACCTATGGGTACATAACGCCTCAAAAATACATATTGACGTGAATTCATCATCGTTTCGTTTGGAAGCTTAAATAGAATCGATGTTCTGTCATCATCAGGCATTACACTAAAAACATCTACGGGTTCTTCTGATTCTATACTTTTCCATTTTTCACCCGGTGCTGGTAATTTAATTTCCCGACCAGAATCCATGTAAAAAAAGTCTCTTGAGAAATGATACAGTGTGAACGCATCCCTCTCAATATGTGGTGTGTGACCGACCTTGGAATAAAATACCATACGTTTATTCTCGTCGGTAGCTACACTACGAACTACAACTTCTTCGCTACCTTTAACGAACACCTGTCCAACGCGAGGCATATCGCTATAAAACCCATAATTGGTTAAAAGGCGGTCCATACTCCTTCCATCAGAAACTCTCCGGTTTAGTTGCCGAATTTCAACCCCGGATTCTCCCACCTCCATAATTTCATATTTGCTGCGTATAGGCTGGTTATCATCATCTATCCATATTTGACCCACCTCTGGCTTTGGTTCGAGCATATGATTGTTAAAAAAATCACATAAAAGTATTTCTCTTTTATCTTTGTTATTTTTTAATGCGTATAATTTCCCGTAGTCAATACCCAGAATTTTATAAAAATCATGATTGTAGTTACCCCTGGATATCTTATGAACGTATTTCTCGCCGAGTTTTGGACCCACCAGGGTATACCGTTCTTTAAATGATCTTATGGACGATTCCAACCGGACATTTCTATTTGAACGTGTTTTGCTTTTATGGAATTTTACAATGTTGCCATTAACGCTGTCAACGATGTAATCCACTCCATCTTTCTTATACGTTTGACACTTTGCGATTCCATTTAGAAAGTCATCCAGCAGTCGGGTTTGATTAAATAATCGTTGAACAGAGTATGACATCAAATAATCCCTACCTTCGGATCTATATTTCACCGCATCAAGTCTTTGGGATAAATCTAGTTCTACAATTTCAATGTTTGAAAGCGTACTTAACATAATGCGTTTATCGCCCACACGTGGTCCCCTTCGGTCAAATCTAAATTTTTCGATGAAGACATCTCTGGCGACAGGATACTTATTCGCTCCCATAAACCCATAATCTCTCCCTAACTTACGCATTAATAAGGGATTAATTTGATCAATAATAAATTTTTGATTACTATCATCAGTATCTAACCATATATCACCCACATATAGTTTATAACGCGATAGGAATATCAATTGACCGGGTTTAAACATGTACGACAACCCTGCCCTCGTCTCTACTGATATTGGAAATTCGTCGTCTTCGCCAATACTCCGTACCATGGCAAGTTGACCATTCACCGAGTTGTTTGGATCGTTTATTTCAACCTTATCACCAAGTTGAATTTCTTCTCCGGTATTGTACCGCATATTGTTATAAATTACGCAATTACTTATACTATAAATATAATGTTTGTTGATATAAAATGTCAGTGGTACGCCAAGATCCAGACCTGATAGATGCCTTTAACGAACTAGAAGCCAAAGTCTTATGTTTAATAGAGGAGAAAAAGCAATTGCACAAACGTCTGGTGGTATTGGAAAAAGCCGCCAAAGCTCACGGTGTAAAAGTTGGAAACCACGAAGCTACCGGAGATACATGTATTATAGTATAAATAATAATTATATTTTTCATAAGATGAATAAACATGCTATTTTATTTGAGACGATTGTTCGAGGCAATACGAAGGAGTTAATTCGAGCTTCGGAATTGCGTCGTAAAATCATGCACGGTTTAAATTTCAAAAATAATATGTACGATGAATGCAAAGAATATTTGGAACTGTTGAATGATTTTATGATGCCTAATACAACTTCTAAGAAACCGGTGTTATTTGTATGGAACAACAAATCGTCATCGTGTTGGCAATTCGAAAAGTTACACATACTATCGCTGTTGTCCCACTGGGCTCATGAGAAAGCGGTAGCCTTGGAGCCTTCGGAGGCGAAGTATTATTTTGCATCGTGTGTGGGGTACGAGATGCAATCGTTAAAATGTTTAAACAATTACCTATGGAAGGATACGGATATCGCCATAATGTCTATCGTCCAGGACCGCTACCATATTGCTAAGGCTTTGATATATGCCAGTGATTACTATTTCAACATGTATTCGTTTAAAGAATCCCACGCTCCAATAAAGAAATCGTTCCAGTTGTTGGAGATAGCTTCTCGCATATGGAAGAATTTGGATTATGGTAATTTAAAGGAGCGCGAAGCTCTGTTGTACCGTCAGATGGCTTTGAAACTTGAGGATGATAAGTCTGGTGAAAAGGTAGCTTTGATGGCAAAGGCACAGGAATTGTATACGAACGATGAAATAGTAAAGGATTATGAAATGTGGAAACAACAGAATGATTCGGTGTACTATCAGGTGGAAGAGACATCACAAACTATTTCTTTGATTTCTCTTGAAGATTCTTTTCAATGTCTTTTAAGTATAGTGACACCAAATTAATGTAGGTTTTGGCATCCGGAACTTCATAATTTTGTGCCGCGTAAACACCTAGGACGAAACCAATCAAAACTCGTATCATTTTTAGAAACCTAATTATTATATATACCATTTAATCGTACTTGAATAAAACAAAAAAAACTATCTACATTGTCACGGGTCGAGATTATAAACAATGGAGTGCCCTATCTGCTACACTACAACACTAAGTGTTTTTACAAATGTCTGTGACCATGCCTGGTGCAAAGCATGCCACGATCGAATGATATCTGTAAGACATACTACGTGTTGTATGTGTAGGGCACCAATAATATTATCTCATAAAGCTCGAAAACGTAATTTCTATATTGAATGGTTGTTAAATGGCGGGGAACCGGCTCTTCGTTGGAGACCAAAGAGGTACCGCCGAGGACAATTTTTAAACTATAAATATTAGTTATGAATTTTATATATGAAACATATTTTTTATGGTATCGGAACATTGTTGTCGATTGTTTCCATATTTCTGTTCGTGGTTCATCCTCGAGACCATCGACTGGATCTGTCCTTTTCACTGTACTGGATAATGGTGATAGTTTTACTAATTTTTGATTGTAGGAATGAGCTACTTCGCCGGGAAAGAATACACCGGAATATCACAACTACGAATGGCAGAGGATTTATGCGAGTTTGAATATATATACCCCCATTGAACGAATAAATGGGATGTAGGGTATCTTTACAGGTTCATCCAATGCCAACTCCCGACCCTCCCAATATAGCCCTACAAGAAGATGATGAGATGGAGGAAGAAGAGAATAATTTAGAAATTTTTACACCTAGATTGGAAGACTTTGCGATGGACACTATAAGTATGGAATATAATTTATAAAATGGGAAACACAATCGCTGTAAATGTAGGAAATAGTGGTACTGTCGTACCAATGAATGGTAGCACCGGCGAGGATAAAGTAGGTGCACCGGCTGGTGGGATTAATGTGGGCAACACTACAGCGGCAGAGGAAGAGGAGGAACCCGGTTGTTTTGAAAAACTTGGGTGTATGTTGTGCGGAGGAGATTAGTAGTATTTAAGTAATTTTTTTTTAAACAAATGAATACGCAATATATTATCGAGTTTACAGACAATAACGGTAGACGAGAGGGAATGGATTTAAGTCCGTATGTTATATCACCATTTTCGAGCCACATGATAGGTAGTATTTCTGGTAGAAGACACATGGCGAGCAGACCCCGACGAAACCGCCAGTGTCGATGTAGAGGGTTGCAATCTTGTATATACTGTATTCCGTCCCTGTTGCCAGAATTTAGTACCGACAATGAGTTGTTTTCGAATCCAAATCCACTGGAAGTAATGGGCATAGGGTTGGAAAGCCCTCCCCCAGCGGTATCCCGTATTTCTACTTTTAAATCGGAGGGTGATTTAGGTGAATGTTCTATATGTCAGGAACAAATAAAGAAGGGTCAAATGATGTGTCGTTTACCATGTCAAGATACCGTCTCCCATGCCTTCCATAGAGATTGTGTGAAGCCGTGGTTGGAGAAAAACAATACCTGTCCAAATTGTCGGTCTAAAATATAGTATAAATATACAGCGTGTATTTAAAAATGAATACGTATGTTATAATGCCAAAGTGTCCGGTTTGTTTAAATAATTATTCCCAGGATGTAAAGCCTGTAGTATTGCAACCTTGTTGTCACGGTTGTTGTTCGAATTGTGTCGCCGAGTACAGGCGAATCAGCGAAGATAACAACGAGGAAGACATAACATGCCCACAGTGTCGAGAAGTTGTAATTGAAGAGAAACCAAATTACGACCTAATTGAAATGATTCCCGATCAACGAAAACACGAATACTGGACTGAAAAATTAATAGAGTTGACAGAGCGTCGCGGTGAACAATTGCAAGTGCATGTTGATGTAGAGGTCTTTTCAAAGTTGATATGTCTGAGGATTACAGAGAACAAACGCCTAATAGAAATTTCGTACAAGAGGCGTAAGGAATGGTCGAGTAGCGACCAGAAGTTAATACGTAACATAAAGCAAGAAGTGGACCACTGTATAATGTGCTTGGATTGCGATTTTGCAGAAATTGTAAAATGGGTTCAAGTCTTGAATTTGCCTTCGTCTATCGAAACCTACATGATGTCACACTTGTTGAATTTTTACGATTCAAAGAAATTTTTACAACCAATGGGGGCTGAATGGTTGATGGATTTGATTCCCGCATCGGTTTAAGCTGTATATAAGTCATCGTATTTTTGTAAAATGGACCCTACTCTATTTGTTTGGACTTTAATTAACCTCGTATGTTGTTCTATTGTTACTACCAGCATCGCCATAATGATATTCACCGTTCCGATCATCAACGAACACCAATACATGGAATTCTTCGATAGAAATATAAAGGCTATCGCCGTCTTTGGATTGTTGGAACTGATATCCTCATGTGTTATGGTATCCCTGGCGTCATGGGCATGGGGACCACTTATCATACTGATTCTGTGTCTGTTTTTAACTACAATAGCAATGTATTCCATGTATCAAATAGTCGAAGGATGTGAGGATGAGTACCAAGAACATTTACGACGTTCCAATGTGTCGCGGGGAGTTTTATGGACCATTCGGTTCATCTACCTGTTTATTTTGTTGTGTATAAATATATAAAATATAATTATAAATGTCTCAATCTGTATTCAATCGTAACCATACAAAATCTACCATTGCCGATAAAATTATAACCGAAATGACGGACGACGAGAACCCGGACATGGAAGTCAAATTCGGAGGTTACATGCACGGTGGCAGGGGCTTTGCCCTCATGGTTAAAAACCTAGATACCATAAACGAGTATACTCTGGGATTATGGAAAAACATCATTTCATCCCAGGGATTGGAATCGAATATTATCACCGATATGTTGGACGGTAGTGTAAAGATTCAATGCGAACCGATGAGAAAAAGGCAATCGAATAAAAAATACATGAAATCCCTGGTGTATTTAAGCATTACTATTTTTTTAATATACAAACTATGGATTCGCCATCACCAGGATTAATGCCAGAGGTAAGATTTAAAAAACACGGTGGATTGCACGATGCCGACAATAGATTTGTACAAGAAGTAATTAAGGTCGTTACTTCCCTCGACGGGTCTTCCACCATGCAATTGAAGATACACAGTAAATTCCCTACCAGGTTTATTCTTACTCTATTGGACCCACCGGTAATGACCCTGGACGACATGCACCAAATATTTTTGATGAATTCGAAAATTATATCCATTAAAATTGATTTAGAACACCAACAATTGAAGATAGAAGCCTTCAAACACAACGAGACGATGAAAAAGAAACGTAAGCGAGTTGCATACGACGAATTTGATGTACCGGATGGGTATGATCTTAGCATGGTGGATATAAATGACAAAAAACATATAGATGGTATTTTACGTAATATATTGGGCATGACTACAATGGAGTTTACATCTCGTATCCATTCCAGGGCATCGTATTATGATTTGGAGATAGGAGACGTGGAAGTATTGGACGTAGCTTATATTCAAGAAGTGGTTTCAAAATACCGGGCATTTATAACACAAACTACCTTTGATTATCCTCGAAAAAAATTCAAGATGCAAATTAGAAGAAATGATACGCCCATTACCACTATATCACATCGAAAAAAACTAAAAGTCCGATGATAGCATGTGCTCCCAGTCTTGGTCCGTTAGAACCGCCCTATCACCATCCCAGCGTTCGTTGATAAATTTAATACTATCTAAACTAGAGTCCGCCGTTTTTGGCATAATAATCGGAATTTTATACTGTACCGCCAACTCAAAGCCCTTCTGTACCCTAGACTGTAATCCTCGGCTGCTCTGTTTCCATTCACGTTTTATTTCTTTTGATGAGATTTTGTGCTTTTCACGATCATACTTTAAAATTATCACCGGTACCCATGACCCAGCGGCACGTCTGGTTATTCTAGGACCACCAGGTTCCAAACCATTGTGTTGGTTTAAACGCTTCAAAAACGATTCCGTGCAACCAATGTAAGTATGGGTTTTGATATTTGGATTGTTATGACTTATCAAATAAATATACAACATGTTGTAAAAAAAAACACCAGTATTTATATGACATTATTATTTAATATTATGGACCACCCCAAACCATTGACAGAGGAACAGCGAAATCAGGTGCGTTCGTTGCTGAAACAATTGGGAGAGGCTTCTGTACGTAGATCTCTAAGCGTAACTAGAAGCAGATCCTCTGGTCGGTCGTCGTCATCAAAAACACCCAAACGAGTGTCGAAACACCTATCATTAAAATACCTAAAGGAAAAGAAACAAGAATCACCATTCGATGGAATAGACGAAGGTCAAACGGTAGAGGGGGTGGATCTACCACCAATATGTAATATGATGCCAGTTGTACAGCGTGTCAGGTTGATGCTACTACCATTATATTACGACGACGTAGAATTTGAGAGGGAATTTATTATCAAAATGGCAAAGGAAGATTTGGGAGCGGATCTCAGCATTGCCGACGCCGGGTCCAACGATACCTTGCGTTTTGTAATCGACAGCAACCCACCGATTAAGATTCTTTACGTTTATCTTCAGCCGGGGGCGGTGAATCCTCAAAAGTACATGCTTCTGAGCTGGATGTACGCGACTTAATGTCGAAGAGTTTCTTCTCCTCGACAGAAATAGTCTGTTTCGGGACATGACCATACCAGGCATAAAATTCCGTAGGTCTATAGTTTTTCAGTAGAGCTCGCAACATTTATTCATAATAAAATTATATTTATAGTGTATCGCAATCAAATTTGGGTTTACCTAATCTTACGTTGACCTCGTTGTGAAAATCGCACATCCATTGTTTTGACATGGTAATATTATTGTCCAAGAGATAATCACCGATATGAGTCCGACACTCGGCACATGGGTACACATGACTCAACGCCCTTAGGAAGGGTTCGAAATGTTTGTTTGGAGGCGTAACATGTTTTACGATCTGATGCAATAGGTACCAGGTCGATTGACCCAGTTTATCACGGTCCAAATCCTCACAGGCACAATCACAGATGGGTTCAAATATACCTTGAACAGAGACCAACAACAACAGAATTATAATTACTCGCATTTAACTAAATAATGACGATATATATAGGTTAAAATTAATTACAAATGAGTCTGAAAACGTGGCACCAAGGCGTCGATTGGCAGAAATGGAAGATTGAAGGGTGCAAGGATGAATACGTCTTCACGCTTAAAGGTAACTCAGACTACAAGGTTGTATGCAATTTCGGGAAGTATAGGACACTAGTATATCAACTACTCTATAAAAAAAGGAATTATACCATTGTCGGTAATTACAATCGATACACTCTGTCCAAGATTCTAGGAGACTGGGAACAGGGTAAGGTATATATACAATTGCATTTTTAGTTCTATATAAGCATCATAGTTACTTGTAAATGCGCACCTCTGTACGGACTCTACACCAATTCGCGACAATTTTGCTATGGGTAAGCAGCTGGAACCTTCTGGATTTAATAATCGATAAGAGTGATCCAAGGGTTAACGGTAGTATTGCGGTAGTCGCATTGATTATTTGGCAAATATTGAGTAATTATAATTAAAATTTTAATTTTTTAGCCGATTTCCAAACCCCCAATACGCTTTTAGCTTTGTTTCTAGCTTGGTACTCTTCTATGTAAGCAATTAAATTGTTTAATGCGGTTCTCAGGGTTGTCATGCTTCGTATGTAGTACATGGTTGTAAAGTTGTCAATGAATTTATTCAGAGTTATGAAGGATTGATCTTTTTTGTATTTTTTCACCCATTCCAATAACCCCTTTAATCTTAAAAAAGACGTCGGTGTTAGTGTTTCGGGCACATCCAAATAATATCCATAAAAATGAAGAAAAAAAGCATGAGCAAATTTTTCAGCTACAGTACCCATGTTTCGGTTAATAGCTACAGTATCATTGTATTCTTGTTTATTACTCGTGATCCTCCTGTGATCCTCCTGTATTGCCTGATACAGCGACAACTGATACAGCGACAACTCTTCTCGTTCGTCAATTTGTTGTCGCCCTAATTTTAGAATTTTATCTCTTCTTCTTCTCCATATTCTTCTTCTTTTTTCTTCCAGTTTTAATGCATTTAATGTTTCCTCTACTAATACATATGCATCTGAAAGATTGGCATTTCTAGGTGGTTTCTCTAACTGTTTGTAAATAAACCCTTTAAAACTATCGAAATTATACAACTTTCCTGCCAATTCGGCATAAGTCTCTTCCATTGCCTCATCGTATAACATACGACTGTGTTTGCTGCGGGTTTTGATAACATCATCACTTATTAATTCTTCGACCCTAACCCGCCTAGGTCCTATAGAGCCATCATTGGAAGTTTTATCGATCGTTTCCCGAATCAATACTCCATCCGCTCCTCTGAATTTTTCTTTATTTTCTATTACATACCTTTTTTTTATTGTATCTTTTTGATCTAGCCATTTTTCCTTTTTTGCATACTGCCACTTCTCATATAATTTCAATAATCTCTCGCGAGTATAGACCCAGTCCGATCTTAGGTATTGTTCCGCAAATTCCTCGTAGTAAATTTTCCAATTCTTCTTATCCTTAAGTATATTTTTAATGCTAATCCTCAGGGCTTCGCGATCTTTAAGGTACTTTTCATCCTCTACCGGCTCTATATATTTTTTTCTCCTCGCATCCCTAATATATTTATATGTCTCATAGTCAACACTTGTTGGCTCTCCGTCCATAAGAATAAATTTATAATAACCCATTTACCAAATAGGGATGACGAATATATAATATATAAAATTACTTTGTATAAATTACACTCCGGTATAATTAAATGAGAATCCTTATCCTCCTAATATGTATAATGGGTACCTACGCCGGATATCACTGTGACAGTGCCACCGGGTGTGAAGTATCCTGTGCCAACTTTCCAAAGCTTGTAATTAAAAAACCGTGGATAGCTGTCCCCTGGAGTACAGGCGATTGCTACTTCCACAATACGGTCACTAGGGAAGACACCGACAAACCACCGCCGGAATCGTACTTTAGAAAATATAATTACTATAAATACGACTAATAACTTTGTAAATGATGTTGTTAACTTTACTTTGGTTTATTAATATCTTATCCTTAGTTCTATACGCATTGATGGAAAAATGGAATGGGTTTCTCATCCTCGCAATTGTAGGGGTTGCACTTACCGGAATTATACCGGGAGTCTACGGGTGTCTCTTTGGCGACGACAAAACAGAACAGAATAAAATATCACCCAGACGCCTATTACATGTCGTAGCCGGTGTTATCGGTGCAGTGGGAACCGGTCTTGCCCTGGGACACGCTATCAGGAAAGGGAAAACTCCGGACAACCTATATGTTCTTGTATTCGGTGTAGTTGTTAATATTGCATCTGGAACGGTCGCACATTTAATATTTGTACGTGAAGATAAAGTATACAAAAATAAATCGGCGGCATATGGACTACTGAGTCGATTTGACTGGTACGTTTGGGCTTTTACTATTGTATCTCTTCTATGTTTGGGGTTGCATGGACTGGATGATAACATGGGCGCCATCGATTCGCCTGAACGATTGTTCATTTCACCCGTCGTTCACTTTATTGCCTTCGCCGTACTGGCGGTGATGGAAGGTTATCGAGACGAATACGAAACGAGTACACGTTCCCTATTTCTTATGTCGGCAATCAACTATACCATACTCAATACTGCCGCCGTGGTCTCTATGATGGCGCTCAAAATATCCGTAGTTGTATTGGACAAATCGCCTATTCATTTTATTGCAGATCTTATCCAGGCATTCGTAGTATACCTTTATCTTGTACTTGTACATTGTTAACTGGACACCGAACAATCACCCAGGGGAAACTCACGAATGAAATATCGATAGGAATGACACCGTGTCCTCCAGAAGGATCCGAATACATTCTGTTCGACCGGTTTCAAGTCATCCCGATAGGTTTCCACGCGGCGGATTGCTTCTTCCTTTGAAAAATAAGTCCCTAGGATCTTCATTTGTGAATGGTAGAACTCCGTGTTTTGGTAGACGAAATAGATAGATTTAGGTTCCATTTTAAACATATAAATATAAACTTAAGTATTCATATACATGAACTTTCTCCTGTATTTTTGTATTATATTTTTAGGTCTTATGATAGTACAGATACTATACGAAATATATGTACTTCTAACTTTAAAAAATAGGTGACTAGTTTTGGGCTAAACATTGTTTTACCAACGAAGAGGCACAAGCAGTTGCACAACATACTAATACTAAAGCAATGAGTATGAGTACCTCCCCGGATACTCCAGCATCTTCTGAAACTCCATCCTCCTGTGAAGCTACTAATTCAAAAAATAACGATAAAACGACAAAGAATATATAATTCATTTATTTGAAAACTTCAACATTAAATAGTATTAAAAAAATGTACCTGTCACGTTCGCGGCAGCTTAACTGATTCAAATACGGGTATATAACCAGTAATATTTATTTTTGAATGATACAACCCGAAGATTACGTATGTTGTATATATGCTAACGCCGAGGACGAACGTGTGTGTGTTCGCGACCGATGTTTGTTCAACCTGGGAACATTTAAAGGATATTATTCTTGTTTATTGTTTTCATTAATAATTTGTTTCGTAACAATCGCAATCGCATTTTATATCTTTAAAACACCATGAACTTTTTAGGTTACACTTCCACCACTACACTAAACGAGAAGCAGGCACTCGTTGAAAAACTTCTGGACGCCAACACCCAGTTCCATAAGGCGAACGGTAGTCTGAAGACCCATGTCGCCCGCCTCAAGCAAGAGATCGAAGGTCTCAAGAAAACCAACTTTGGTTTGGGAAAAACCCTCGATGAAAAGAACACGACATTGGACCGTCAGATTAGCGAGTTCAAGAAGATTTCCAAGGTATTCAAGGAACGTGGCGTGGTCATGGAACGTTACAAGAAAGACATTCGCGAGAAGAACGGTGAAATCGACGAGTTGAACGACAGGGTTGACGAACTCACCGCAACTCTTAAGCAGACGAACGAACGGTACGATGCCTTTGTTACTGTCTCCGGTACCAACTTCGCACACCACTTCGAGCGCGTCCTGAAGAAGCGTAAGGTTGCCGAACTCACTCTAGATTGAGTATAAAAGCCCCTCATAAACGTAGAAATGGACTTTGAGACTATCGCCATTGTGATAACTTTCCTCGTTCTTTTCACCAACTGTTGTTGTAAGCGGTAGAGATTTTTTTTATTATAAAAGTAGATACATATTCTTTTAATGATAGAGTCTTATTTAGATTCTGTAAATAAAGAAATTGAAGATATGCAAGCTTTGATTGAAAAAACGCGTCATAAGTCCATAGCTAGCTACACTAAGTTATTAAAGTCTGGACGTAGAACCAATACAGAGCATCAGGTGAAACGATACGAAGAAGTTTTAAAAGCGTGCGTATGTGTTGAATCGAATGGAAGCGGATGTATCGTTGACGTCGATGGCGAACCAATGGTACTGACAAACTACCATGTTGCCGGTGAGAAAGGTACTATAAAGTTCATCATGTGGAACGACGGTGAATATGGCGTTGCGAAAACAATCAAACTGGATAAAGACAAAGACACGGCTTTTATGGAAATTATACAATCGGAAAAGAGTGAAATGCCACGGGTGTATTTAGAACCCTATAAGAAACAGTCAAAGTTAATACAAATACACAATCCGTACCATTGGTACAATGACAAACGTGGGGTCAGAAAGGGAAATCAATATCATTTCCCATTTACGGTAGAAGAACGTGATATTGAAAAAAGAAAACAAGGTAATCTATTCTCACACTTTGCTACTATTGATTCGTCGGTGTTTTATGGGTCATCAGGCTCACCATTCTTTTCAATTGACAACAAGGGAATCTTAGGCGGTGTAGTGGGTATTCATAGAGAATGGGACGAAGAGAAAGACGATTTCATAGGAGTAATGATAAACGATACAACAATACCTAAGTTTAAGTTCTAATATTTAAAATTTTAATCCCGTGGGTAATAGTTGTTTTCTCCGAAGAGCACGCTCTGACAGACCAACCATGCGTAATCTATAAACACCTAAACACTCCTTACACACCCAATTATTACCCGGTAACCATAAAAATGGTTCAAACCGGGATGGAAATTGCTTAACATCGGCGCAACATACGTCGCATGTGCCACCCCACTTCTTTTCACGCTCAGAGTACATTGTCTCGATTCCAACTTCGTTAGGAATTAAGTCTCCATTTGGAGCTTTAAAAAAATCTTTAAACGATCGCTCACAGTACCCAGCCAATTGCCCCTGTAAGTTGAGAATTGTTTTCTGCATGTCTACTTTTCCATCTTTCTTGTATATAAATAATATAAAAGATGCCATGTTTGTTGATTCTATGTAGTTTTTATAAGGATATGTCACCTGCCAACAATCTTCTTTTTTTACAATTATTGGGTTTTCGGTGATCTCATCTAGGTTAGTATCTAGGAACTCGTCCTCCATAGGTATCTTTATGTTGGGTTTTTTGCAATACCACATATTTCCTTGTCTGTGCGGTCCCGTTTCAATAACCGCCGGACCGGTGAAAATGCCTCGAGGTCTTGCGGGTGGGCGACTAGAAATAAAACGAATTGAAGTTGCAATGGTTTTTACTAATTCATCTATCATTTGTTACATCATTTTCCTTTAATATAATAGGAAAAAATAATTTTAAGGAATTAAAATTTTAAAAAAAATTAAATAGTGTTACTTTATTCTTCTTTTTAATAATCTTCCGGTGTTCTACCGGTGTATTATTCTCAGGTTTACGCTTCTTTACCCACGATGAGAATATCCCTGTAATCTTGGGTTTTACAATCTTGTTGTACATGAATAAGGTTTTGGGGTTGTCGCACAACTTTTCCAGGATACGTGTCAACGGTCGAATGAGTTGTTTCTCTCTGTAGTAATCGATGTCTACGTTGTATTTTCCAGATGTAATCTCTTCTGGCAACACCGCATTCTCCGACATCTTGTACGAGGAACCCTTCGCTATAACATATGGTACCCGGTCACCTGCTACAAACCCGTGTTGTTCACCGCGCTCCTTGTTGATTCGCATTGCAAGGTTCACGTGCGCTGCCATTGCTTTGTATTCGTGTGGCGATCGCGATAGTTTTTTGGACATGGTTAGTAATTCTAGTGGTACACGGTTGCATGCTAAATCTTGTATCGATTTGCTAACCACCTGACATGCTTTCTCGACGTCCATTGTATTCATAAGAATAGATAACATTTCTTTCTGAGTTTTCACCAGAAGGGGGCAAAAATCCCTACGTACACACTCTACACCCTTCATGTCAATCTTAACATGTCCTTCCTCGTACTTTTTACCACAGTATCGTTTCTTCTTTAACAGGAGGAAGGGGAGGTATATTTTTTCAAACTCCAATTCCACAGGTCGTAAGAAGTGTGAATCGACGTACTCGCCCATCTCCCTACCAATCTCCTCTGCCCTCTTTACAGTCGCCTCCGCCGTCGGACCGTCGCACAGTGACCGTGGGAGATGGCAGAAAACGCTATCAGTATCACCGTATACGCATCTAACCCCGTGTTCCTTGCCCCACACCGGATGATTCTCGATAAGATCCTGAGTCCTAAGGGTCAGACCTCTACCATATTTGGTGACACTTTCTGCAATCCGTTTGTCTGGTAGAAATCCAACCGAGGCACCGGTGAATCCATAGATACTGTTCATGCAAACCTTGAGACCCAGTTGACGACCGTTGGCTATCTTGTACGGAACAGTATCCGGATGATGTTTCTTCATTTCTTTTTTCACCCGTTTGCGCTCTTCCCATAAGGATCCCAGGATTTCCGGCAATATGCCCTGGTTCGTTTCTTTGGTCTTAAAGATAATGTTCGTGTCGTAGTTGATCTGTGTTTGCATCCTGCCGTCTTTCCAGTAATAGTCGGGGACCGTCCGAACCTCTTTTCCCTCCGTCCAACCCATTCGTAACATCTTTTTCCTCGATACGATGGTCTCGTAGGACATATTCATGCACATCATCACCGACGGGTACAGAGATGCAAAATCGAGGGTTGCTATCGCTTCCTTGTAGAATTTAGGCTTTGGTTCCAGTACGACTGCCCCTTGGAACCCTTCGGATACTTCTTCTTTGGTCACGTGTATACCAAATTTATCGGTCTTCAATTCATTCCGATACGACCATTTTTGTTTCTTTTGTCGTCTAGGAATAAAGTATTGCGGTTCGCGCTTTTTACAGTACCGTAACATCAACGCAATGGTTCGTATTCCCTGACCCCGGTTGAGAACATCGTTCAATGATATTCCGGTCACACATGCCAACTGAAACGAGACGAACAATTTACTGAGTTTATGCATAACCTTGCGAGTCAACCACGCATCCTTTACGCAGTATACTGCCAGTTCATCCCTGCCTTCCCTGGTGTGAAACTTTGGGTGAATTTCATTGTAATCCATGGGATATTTCTTTGTGCCCAGAAATTCCTTTGCCACTTCATCCAATTTGTACGAGTTCAAGTTGTGGTTCTTCTTCATGACGGTGTACCCATCGTGGTCAATTCTACCTGGGATGTACAGTGTTTTGGTGATGTTTTTTCCTGCCTGGTTGCTTTGGAACACCTTTTCTTTTATGTAAGATTGTTTACCCAGTAAACGTCCCCATGTAGGATACCCGCTGCCTTTAAGTGTATGGTACCTATCGAAAAGGTATGGGTGATCGAACAGGGAGGTGTTGTACCCTTCCAATATGTCAATGTCACGTTCAACAATAAAATCATTGAAGGATTTCAACATGTCCAATTCGTCGTCAAAGTGAAACACGGATATGTCTTCAGAGGTATACTCATCCGGTGGATCTTTTACCGGTGATAATGTCTCTATTGGATCTCCATTGGGGGATAGGATCCATACATACTTATCTACGTTGTCATTTTGTTGAAGAACGGCACCTATAGTACAGACCGGATCCCTGGAGGCACTGGGAAACTCGAATTTGCCAGATGCTCGTTTGAATGGTACGGATTCGATATCATATGACAATACTCTCCACGGCGCCATTGCCGCATATTCAACCTGTTTATGCGTTGTTTTATCGCCATTGATCTCTATATCACATGTTGTACGTTTCTCTTGTACAACCGTGCCTTCGATTTCCATCCAACTACAGGAATAAATATCCCTACGGATCAGGTACTGGAGGGGGTAATTGACCTGTTCGTTGAATAGGGTAAATGCCCGGGGGTATGTGCGTATCATGAAGTTTTTGGTCATTGAGTTATCAATGTTCTTGAGGGACTCGTACATTTTTTCAAACGAGGAAAGTTGTGGAATAGGTTCGCATGTCCCCCGTAGGTATTCAAAATCCGTTATTAATGCTTGATGCCACACGTAGTTACATGGTCGGGTAAGGATGGCTTTCAAATCGTTGAAAACCCACTTATTTTTTGCATTTATTTTCAAAAAGGTCCGCGGTCCGTTCTCCTTGTAATCGCATATATTTTGACCATGGATGGTTTCAAAACGAATCAAATCCCCCTGGTCAACTTGTTTTTGAATACATTTCTCTATGTTGGGTACTCTCCCAGTACCGGTCTCTGTCATTTTTTTAATACGTTTAGAACACTGATAACGCACAAGTGCTTTCCAGATACCTACTTTTAAATTAGGTACATCGCACCCGTCTGTACATATGCACAATGATGGGCGAAATCCGTGAATCCAGACTGCAACACTTTTATCGTCTATTGTACGTCCAAACAAAACAATTTTATCCGCATCCGGTGATTGACTATCCAGGTGTTGAAATTGAACTATCATTTGTATTTTTATTAAAAAAACTATATTATTTATATCCCGGTTCCGTTCTCCAAGAGTTTTCTGAAAAGTAGGTATGTCAACTCCATACACCTTACAGCCTTGCAATGATACGTGCTGTATATGTCTAGAAGAAGTAAAAATAGGTTTTGAGCTACGTAATTGTGGTCATACCTATCACGCCCGGTGTCTTACCACCTGGTTGAGGGATAATAATACATGTCCCATATGTCGTTGTGACGTAAGGCAAAAGAAAAATATTTTTCAGCGTATAAATGCATTCTTGTATTACTAGAAATGGCATCGACCTCGAGTTTATTGTTGGGCGAAGGTTCCTATGCAAAAGTATTTTGCAAAAAGGACAGTGCCTTAAAAGTATCTGAAATAAAAAATTTCGAGGATTTAACAGCGGTTGTACGCGAACTCTATATTTTAAACTTAAATTTACCTGGTATGGTACCGTACAAGTCGTGTTATTACCGTTGGAAATCGTTCCATATTTTGTTGGAGAAGGCGAACTTTAACTTGGGTACCCTGATGAAACGTGCCGCGGTGTTAGCGACCTCCAGGATAAGGACATACATCACTCAATTACTGAATCATGTCCATACCCTTCATCAATACAGTATTATTCACCGAGATATCAAACCGGACAATATATTGGTAAAGGGAGATACTCTTTGGTTGTGTGACTTTGGATTGACACGGCGGTTCTGCAATGAATTTGGTGTCGGTACCGGGTATATGGTAACTAGGTGGTACCGTGCGCCTGAAATATGGAAAGAGGAGGGTTACGATAAACCTGCGGATCTCTGGTCCTTGGGATGTATACTTCACCGTATGATGTACCGTAAGGTCCCGGGCAAAACACTAAAGGAAATAGAGACAAGAATCCCAGAGTTGAAAACCGAAACGGAACTGGAGATACTACTTAATGGATTGTTGTGTCTGGACCCCAAAGAGCGTTGGGATACCGGTAGAGCCCTGGCGTTCCTCGGTGAAAAGCCCCGTGCGATGTCACCCCTACTCTATGACCAAGAAGCCGTAGTAAAAACTAAGAATCGGGAGATTTGGTTTCGTAAATTTTACAGTAAATTTCCTTTGGAGCACCGAGTCCTATCGCACGGTCTAATGTTGTTCGATTCTGTCGATCCGACCTTTGTAAACATGTGTTGTTCCATGGTGGTTGCGTGCATGTTGTTTAAGACACGACCTTCAAAAATTTTGGGGTACTGTAAGAAGATCATGATTCATATAAACATAAAGAATATGTTAGAATGTGTTGCGGAGTTTGTAGCCTTGAATTGCATAAATACCTCGAGAAACAGTGATTGGGAGGGTTACACTGGTGATTTTGATACATACGTGGATCGTAAATTAAGTTTAAAAAAAAGAAAATTAGGTCAATAATTTTAATATATAATTCATGTTTAAATGTTTCCTCTGTCTATTTTTGTACGTTTTCGAGTACGCGGAGGACAACATAAGTTTGTTTGTTTTCTGTTCCAGTATATCTCTTTCTACTTTTATTTCTTTTTCAATTGTATTGTCGGTGATCAGGGTATACACGTGCACGGTTTTATCCTGTCCTATTCTCCGCACTCTTCCCAGTGTCTGAGCCTTTACAGAGGCTTCCAATCCGGGTTCTAAAAATACTAGAGTGTCGGCTTCTGTTAAATTAATACCGACATCGGCAACTTTGGTGGAAAGAAAAAACACCTTTGTCTCGCCGGTTTTAAACCGTTCTATATTCTTCTTACGCTGGGACCTGGTGGATCTTCCAGTTATAATTGCGTGGTTCACAAAATGAGAGCTTAAACTCTCTAAAATGCGATTGTACTGGGAGAACACCACTATTTTGTTTCGACTTTCTACTATATCCTTAAGGTGTTTTAATTTGTTGTTTCCTTTGACCTTTTTTAATAACTCTACTATTTGTTCCGGTATCTTTATTTTTCTACCCAAATTATCGTACATATAGGTAAATCCCCCGACGGTAGTCGTTTCCGTGTTCGGGGTAATTTCTTTAAATGAACCGTCTGTTAAATATTTCCTACAGTTTGGACACTTGTGGCTAAATTCCAATGATCGTTTGATACAATCGTGGCAGAACATGTGCAAACAATCGGTTATCACCGGTCTGGTCATTGTTTCCAGACATAGACAACATGTTGTTTCTTGTAAATTGCCAAGGGTCTTTAACACTTCTTCTGCAAACCCAGACTGGTTGGACAAGGAGGCGGAGAGATCATCTATGTTAGTAATAGAGAACTGGGAGGTATCGCATCGTTCGCCCCATATATGGATAGGTAGTATGGACGGATCCGCGGCGCATACATTTATATAATTCAACCAAATCATGAGTTGATGATGCTTCGAACCACTACCGTACTCCATCGCGTGTCTCACCTTCTCACGAATTACATTGTACAACACCGAGTACAGTTCCGGATATTGATTAGGAATCGTTATGGTGTGGTCCACACTATCTGGTATATTCAAGTTATTAATCTCTGGGTTTATTATTATTGAGGTCAGTTGGGACATAATCCATTGAGTTTGGGGAGTTTCCTGGTACAACAAATGACTGAAAAAGTTCACATTGCAATTGAATGGACATATATTCAACATGGTCAGGTGAGGGTGTAAATTGTTGAAGGAACCTTTGCGGTACGGGGTTGCGGTTAGACACCAACGATGAGTCGTTATTATGTGAGAACAGGCTTGTACAGTCTTGGAATCGTGAGATTTAAACTGGTGTGATTCGTCAAATATCACCCTGTACCATCCGTCCCATATGGTATGATCAACTTGTCCAAACTTAGAAGACACTGTACCATAGGTAGTAAAAACTATATCTTTATCGTTCGAGGTATCCTTTCTCCCATGGATCTCACCCCAATCCAGATCGGTGAATCGTTTCGTTTCGGAGATCCACTGGTCCATTAATGTCAGAGGCAGCACCACCAGTGTTCGTTGTCCACCTTCGTCGTAGTTGGCTTCCAATTCGCGACATTTCGTAATCAATCCCAGTGAACATATGGTTTTACCAGTGCCGGTCGGTAGTGATAATATACCACCGCCTCTGCTATGGTCAATATTGTAAAAAGTTGTGATTGCATTAAAGTCAACCCCGGTGCGAGTGTTCAGGGTTAACAAATGTTTTAAACGATGATTTTTCTCGAACTCTCTCATCATACGGACTATTTTCTCCTGGAATGGTTTCAATGGCAGATGTAAAGGTACAGAATCCTTCACTATCGGCAAGGAGGTTATTTTATGTCTACTTTCCAACCATGAACATGACACTGGTTTGTTGGACAAGTGCCATAATATTTTGGAAACGTAATTGAATAAAAATACATTGTTGGTTCCAAAGGATCGCAAATTTGAATTTTCTGGAGTCAGTACATCAACCTTATACAACCCATTGTTTCGCGTAAGTTTTGTTTTAAACAACGGCATGGACCGTAGTTTTTCTCGGATACGAAATGATTTGGACAGTTCCGGCGGTGTCAGCGCACATGGCTTAGTTACATAGTCTATCGTTTCCCTGTCACAGTTCCACAGTAGGGCTTTTTGTGTCAACTGTTCCCAATACCTAAAATTGTGGAGATTGTACGTTTTATTTTTCCAGTACGGGCGGTGGTGTTCCAACCATAACAAAATAGTATAAATGTCAAAATCGGTCGAGTGATCTGTGGCAAAGTGGTTTTCAGAGTGCAAAAATAATCGATGCCAAATTGCTTTTGGGACCACGCTTTCTTCCAGTATATCCAAATTAAACCCATTGGTGTCCAACGAATGAAACTCCAGTGTACCCACAGATTTCCACTGACAATCAAATATATCGGGTTCGGTGTAATGTAGTGTAAATTCGGACTTATTAACCCATGCGAGTGTATGCATTTTAGTATGACCTTCGCACAGTAAATATTTATCCGACACCGGTTCATGATCAATAATGTAATTTCGTTGTCCGTGAATAAATACCGTCGCATTCAACATTTTATTGCGTAGACTGTCGATTAGAACAAAAATTTCCTCTACTTCAGCTTTTGGACAAATGCATGGCGAAAATAGAGACACGGTTATGAAGGTACCGACGCCCTTCGGCTGGATTAAAAGATCATTCCCAATACGGTTTACAACGAAACAATCCACCACTAACATCCCGTCCAAATCATACTGAACGACACTGTTCGGAATTAAATCCTCCTTTCTATGTATAAAATTGTAATTCCAAGTCAACCCCCTAGTGTCGATATATATGGGATGGTAGTTGTACGGACGAAATCGCGGCTTTACGACTGCCTTTTTTGAACGATCAGAAGTATCTTTTAATAGTATGTACTCCGCATGTTTGTAGACTACGGTCCCGGCTTTGTAGATCATTTATATATAATGTATGTGATATATATATACGACGATAAAAAATAAATTAGGTTAAAACTTTAAAGATAGGTTTTCAATTCCTTCAACCAACTCCGAAGTTGTACTCACGTTCTGTATACCGAATTCATTGCACGCACCGTTTCTGAAGAATCGGCTGGAAAGCCTAATAACATAGGTGAAGTTAATAAAGAATTTAAAGTTAAATCATCCATTATTAGGTATCCGGTTTTACATTTATACTTTGTTGCTGCTGTCTCAATTTCACCACCTGAGATCTTAACTTACCGTTACCTCGTCTGGGGTTTCTCGATGCTCGAACATGTTTTAATTTTTCCAATGCCCCCGTCTCTGACATTTCGGATATCCGCATTTTTGCCGTCTCGGGTGGAGGAGGAGGCGCACCTGCCGGTGGACGTGCTGGGGCTTTGACTGGGCGTTTCGGTATTGGCGGTGGATCACCCATTTCTCTTAAAAAACTTTTCTGTTTTTTAGTTGGACCGCTAGTCGGTACAGACCACGAATTTCTATTCTTAGGTCTTTCGTCTGGTAGAATACTCTCTTTTCTTTGGAGTTTTCGTTTCTCGCATTTTATTCGGTTGTGTTTCAACATAACAATACAGAATATCACAAATAAGGCGACGCCTATCCACAGTGGGGTAAAATTTTCTTGCACCTGGATTTCTCGGACTATTTTTGTTACGGTGTATAAAGGCTGTGTCATATTCTGTTGTAATGATCCGAGATTTGCTATTCTCGTTGTTGTTAGTTCATTGTTCGTTTTGGTACTTGACACACTTGGACGACTTGGTTGATGTCTTAGATTTGGAGAAAGAGTCGTTGTATATGTTGGGGATAGGGTCGTTGTTGTGGGCACATCTCTACTTGGACCGTCCGTGGTTGATTGTACTACTGGTACCGGCGTACGTGGGACTGTGGTTGTTGTTGTCACATAGTTGGGCGTTGTCCGTCGGGTGGTCGTTGGCGAAAAATAGTTGGACCTTACTATTTTAGGCTGACTCAGTGCCGTGGCTATACTTTTATTTGCCAATATTAAGGTCTGTGGGAAAGTACCGCACGCTACTAAGTACATGTTCATAGTTCCCAACAGTACAGAACATGGTACCATTTATTTACTACGGTGGAGAGTATATATACCGAATATTATGTGGAAAATAGGTGCGCAACCTGTTTCTACAAGCTGTAGGTACCTAATCTATACGTACCTAAACTAAAAAAGGTAAAGTATTATTAATTTAAATTAAAGTATATAAACCAACACAAATTATTAAAATGAAGCGAACCTTTGAACAAAAACGCGAACAAGTATTAAAACGATTGAAGAGTTCACCGGCAGAAAAGCCGAACGGAACGCAATTGGAATTATCCCCAAAAGTTGACGACTCCCCAAAGGAGTTGTACCCTAAAATTAACGAATATGACAAGACCGAACTAGACGTGTCCATCTACACGAAGAGGGGCGGGCGAAAAGAAAAGGTCCCCAAAGTACACAAGAAGGGTGATAATAAGATGTACAACGTAACGTTGAACCTACCGCCGTTCAGGGCACACTGGTCGTATTTGACTGGCAACGGCAACCACAAACGTGGCACGTACGGTCCAGAAGACATCTCCAGGGCAAGGTATACCTTTACCGGATACTGTGGTGTACCAGATGCAGTGAAGAATGTATTCCCAAACCTGGAAAAGGAGCAGGAATCTGCACTTAAATGGGTTGGTGATATGTGCGACAAAGCAATGGCAGTGGCGTACCACGACGAAGAAACCTGGAAGGACGCATCCTCAAACTACGACGACGACACTTCCTTTGTCGAGAACGCGAAACACTCATGTATTAAAACGAAAAATATCGATGGTTCCGAAGTACCCGCACTTTGCATGACCCGAAGGTTGGAAGGGTTTGGCGGTGTGGATAACACACTTATATTCTGGCGCATCGACGAAAATGGCGATTACGTCAAAGTCGAACCAAAGTTTATCACCAACGGCAGTCTTTTATCCATGCAACTCGTATTCCGTGCATTCCGAACCCCGGGCGGTGACTATGGTATGGCGGCAGACATTGAAAAACATGTGGTGGTCGTATACATGGAACCAAGGGAAAAGAAGGAGAAGAAACAATCGAGTATCCCGTACGTTCCATTTGATATCTGAGTATAAATAACACCTAAGATTAATAAAATGATAGTATTCTATTACATATTAACGGCAGTTTTTACGTATATAATATCCTGTTACACTCTAGCGCCGGATAATGAGTCCGGGAAGAAGGCACTGGCGTTTAAACGGTCCATGTTTAACTTTGCACGTTTATTGGTACTCAGTAACAAGGAGCTACCGGTGTCGCCCAAGTTGTCCAATGTCTTACTCTGGTATCCTCTTTCTGAACTCATTTTCAGTGTAATTCACCACTGTTTACACTTTAAACCTCTCTACTGGATACACAAACAACACCATGAACATGAAATTCCATGTAGTACATCGTGTTTCGACGCCCATCCAATTGAATTCTTTATGTCAAATGTCATGGCGTATGCCCTACCAATATATCTATTCCCGGGTCCACTGTACATGCAAGTTTTTGCACTGGTGATATCCGTCATAAACACCGTCCTAGCACATTGTAGACCCGGAGTTCATCGGATTCATCATCAAAAGCGTAAATATAACTTTGGGTTTGGAACGTATACATATGATAAAGTAATGAATACATACTATAGTTAAACTGAAATTATATGTATTTTGGAATATCCCTCCTCCTCCAACTTCTTCAAGTAATCCTGAAGTTTACTGACTGGGAAACCATTGTGTGCAACGTATCCATAGGTATAGGGGGCTCCAAATATTTTATGGAGGGTGTCCGCATCCTGGTGGTACGCTTCGTAGAACATGCCGACATGAACCAAAACGATACACGGTCGTCTAGAATGTCCAGGCGGAGTATCGGTGTCCCATTTCGCCTTTATCCATTTGTTTTTTAATTCGCTGGTACCCGCCCAGTGACTGTAATCCATACAATAGTTGTGCATGTGGTTGCCAATCACCGCCTTTGCCTTTGCCCAACGTTTGTAGGATTGGTAACACGCGGTACCGAACGAAGATTCGTGGTGGCTGTCTACCTTATCCAAGGCGGATTTAACCTCGGGGTCGTTTAATAGATGTTCTTTATATTGTTTCATTTGTGCTTCGGACCATAGGTGAAGTCTTGCATCACATGTTTCCATTTCATGGTTTATCGCTTCGTTTAATTTTACAGACATTTTTGTTTTTATAAAATAATATTAATAATATAGTACACTATCCGTAATCGTAATTTTACAGGTAAAATAGGTATTTGATAATATATAGGTGCACCGATTTATTTTATAAATGATAGTCGGAATTGAAGAGATTAAAAAAGAGATTAACATACGTATTAAAAAAAGGTTCACATCGAGTTTGGGTAAAAAGCTGGAAAGTGGACGTAGGGAAAGGAAAACGAATGCATGGAAAAGAGTTCCAGATTTACGCGAGCTGTTACTAACCTGTGCAAGTTCTACACAAGAAAATTATTTGACACCGTGGATGGTATATGGAAAAACTGTGACACCAGTTGATAATGATATAGCAAAAGAAATTCCATTTAATCCAATTTTTTGGGAATTCGAAACTGAAGACGGTGACGAAACTGAAGACTGTGACGAAACTGAAGACGGTGACGAAACTGAAGACTGTGACACGTACCTTGGTAAATTAAGTAAAGGCTTCAAGTCTACTGTGGGTGCAGAACGAGCAAAATATATGAAACTTAATAATCTTTACTCTATTTGTCTTATGATATGCATGAATCACGAAATGAATTATGGAAAGGATCTTTTTTTATTCGAATCATCTTCCATTACAAAAGAATGGTATTACAATTACAAGTATCAGACAATATCTGATCTCCTTGAAAATGGTGGCAAATATATGGACCCTAACGATATTCATGGGGCTGTTGATAAAAAGGAGAAGACAGAGCCAAAAGATTACTGGGATGATACATTGATAACTCGATATTACGTTAACCGTAAATATATTTTTCGGAGCACAGAGCAATATAATGGTACACTTGATCTTAATGAACTAAATCATAGAACGGTATGGGTAGCTGCAGTCTTCCTTCATAAGGTTCAAGAACACCAAGAAGATCAAACAGGGAAATGTAAATTACAAGCATTACTGGATTTTATACCCAAAATGCAGAAGGTCCTTCAGAAGTTCGGTAAGGAGGATAAGAGAATATCCGCAACCAACGCAATAGTCCGTCACAAATGCAATTTAAAATTTTAACCTGGACATTCGTTTGGGTTGGGTTTAAACCCGGGACCGACCCTCCAGTACCGCCGGGCGCCCTTAGCCTTCATTAAGGGTACAAGTTTAGGATGATATTCCACCGCCAGGTCCAGGGGTGCGTAATCGTCGTGATTGACACTGTTTAAAACCTCAGGATCAAAGGATGGATGCTCTAAAATACGTTGACATATGTCGAGTGGAACGGCGTACTCTGCCATGAAGTGAAACACTGTGTCGAGCTCCGCCGACCAATTGGTTTCGGGGGTGATTATTTTGGTAGATACTTTTAGGTCTGGACATTCCAGCATAAAATCAATCAGTTCGCGCTTCTCCGACGCAATTGCGGCAATTAAAGGGATTGTTCCTTTATATACTTTATTTATAAGATGTATATTGTCACGAACGTAATCAATGTCGCCTTGTAATACATGGTGGGGGTCCATTTAGTAGGTGAGTTTATTATATTTATAGTACTGTATTTAAGACTTGGAGATATATTTTAAATGAATGAATTAGATATGAATACTGTATATACACACTTTAAAAAACAGTCTAGGAGAACCATTATGAAGCGTTTCCTCACGGAACTATCACAAAAGCTTACATTGGAGTCTACTAGAAAACTTACTAGGAAATTTAATGTTGGGGGTTTATCTTTCTGTCCGTGTTCACTCCACTCTGGAGATCGTTTTTTTACAGTGAATTCCACCGGTAAAATTGTAAAAGTTCAGTTGCAGCGCGCGCACGTTGGGATAAAACGATCCGATATAATAGATACAGTGTTGAACCAATACCCAAGTGAAACAAATTCATACTTTTTACTAGACGAGGTAATGCAACGACATCGTAAAATAAAATTGCAGTTGACCTGTCAGTCGTGTAATAAAAAATTAGAGTAAATTAAAATTTTAATTGCAGTACACCCGGCTTCACAGTGGTTGACCTAGGGATTAACACCTCTTTTTCATAACCCAGGTGAATTTGAAATACGTTTGGGGCTATTTTGTATAACTTCGCTATGGTTTTACACCGATATCTCGTATAACATCCCGTTAAACTTATACTTCTCCTTAAATCTTTTAATAGCTTCGAAAATCCTTTCTTTTGATCTTCCCTAACGTTAAACAACAGGGTGTCGAATTCGTCGGACTCACCGTGGATTTCATCTTTTAAAATTCCCCGTATATCGTATTTTTCCATCCAATAGTTTAAATTCATGTACCAATTCTCACGCGTACGCTCCTCTAGAGGCTCTCCATCTAGCCACATCTCGTCGGTAACGAACACTATTATTGTATCTTCATCCACTTCCAATTCCTTTATCTTGAAGTTTAAATCCTCACGCCAGTCCTTGGGGCGAAACACCCTTTCCGTGGCTTCTATTTCCCACTCAAGTCGATAGTATCGGCTGATCGATGTACGTACGGTGACATTTACACTGGTTAATATTCGTTTTAACTCAGGAGGCAGCGACTCTATGTCCCGTGGTTTACCAGATAAAACAATTTCAATATTTTCGACCTCAGATATTTTATTCTGTTTGTAATAATCTAACGCTGTAATCCATAGGTTCATGAGTATTTTAAGATATTTCTTTGCAACATCGTCCCACCCGGAACGCATTTCACCGTACCCTCTAAATTCAAAGTGCCAAAATTCCGAATCGTAGGAAGGATTTTCGTTAAACATTTCGTATTTTCCAATGGGTTCGTCAGTGGATACCTTTGAATAACTATTATCGTCCCTGTTCTGGAATGTATAGAATTCTACAAGACAGTATGGTTGGTAGTAGGCAATCCATAAATATCGCATGACCTTGTTGAAATGAGGGTAATCTTTCTTGGTGATACAGTTATAAGACATATGGACATGGGTTCCACAGCTAATATCGCCGCGACTGTTCTCATGACACGCGTAGGCAAGACGCATGATTTCTCTGGTTGCTCGTCCTATTTTTGTTCTACCGTCCATGATATCCACAATGGGATAAGGATCTTTGGTTACGTATTCAACTGCTACTGTTTCGTCCCATTTACCACAAACTATGGATGAATCTCCTGTTGCCTCATACGGTGGTATATTTAATAGGTTTCTATGTAAGGTGGTCTTTTCTTCGGGTCGGTATACCCATTCACCTCTTTGAAACTCGGATTTTGTTTCATAGTATGTGTAAACTTCTTCGAAATCCTCTAAAGTCATGCCAAATTTTTTTTCTGTAACTTTACCGTCTTCGCCGACGGGTTTATACCCGATGATAGTATTCCCATCTTTCCACTTTCTTTTTATAACTTCAACTTCATCGTCAAACTCTCCCCGACCCTCTTTTGCATAAAAACGATCACCCACGTGTGGAGTTTCGTAGCTTTCCTCTTCCCAAATATAGCCAAGCCTACGCCAATATAGTTGGTGTTCTTCGTTTCCTAACTTATCTTCATACGTCATTCTAGGCATCGGGTTTGGGATATTCTGTAACATCTTTTCCGCGTCCACACAGGTTTCTATCTCAATACCACCAATAATATCTCTGGGGTATTTTGTTCTTATCTTGAATAATTCATCCATTTAGTATATACAAGATTATATTTATATTATGTTAATTCTATTGTCAATGTGTATCGTTGTGGCTTCAGGATATTGATTTCATCCCTGGTGTATGGTGGACAAAGGTCGGTGATTAGACCGTAATATTCGAGGGACGCCATGTGCCGGTGTGAAACCCTGTACGATTCCCCGTAGAAATTAGAAGACTTTGAAGTTACTGTCTTTGTGTGCGTGCATCTATCGACTAAATTATTCGACCATGCCTGGAGTTTATCTCTCCAATTGGACCAATATAACCTGGGATATGTTGGCGGAGTTTGCCCGCTCTTTATTTGCATAACGGATCGTTTCTGTAATCGCTCTTCCAGGTCGGTGAAAAGAGGTTTATTACTGTAAGTAGTGCGCCATCCCAGGAATAAACGATGCATGTCTCCTTTGCGAGACGTTGGTAATACTTCGTGTGCCATTCGTTCGTAAAAAATGAATATATGACCAGGCGGTATCTCGATCTTTTTTTTCAACTGGCTGTACCTTTGGTGTTGCTCCTTTGGTATTTTCGCAAACCCGGTGTTTTCATTGCCTACGTCGAGGTGTGTTCCGGGACACCCTGAAAAATACTGTGAGGTCTCGTCTAGGTTAATCCATCCTCCGTAAATGGTATCGCCTTCTAGTGCGTTTGGACTTTCGTCTCTATGCCATGCTTCTCTGCTAGGTTTTTTAGGCGCCCGGCGAAACATCATACGGTCTATAACCTGTTCGAATAATAGGTCTTTGTCTTGAGATAACTGGGTTTCAAACACCGACATGAGTACGCACTCGTGTGCTATCGCCCGTATCTTACGAACAAAGGTATTGTGAAAACTAGAAGGGTTTCCTAGTGCGGCGAACCCACCGCATACGAAGTGCTCCCCCGTCTGTACCATGTTACCAGGATTTTTGAATTCCGGCATTCGTGCCAAAGTTTCACGGAATTCACGCGTATAATCACCCACGTTGTTTAAACATGGGATTACCACGTAACCCTGGGTTTGTAGATCGGTTAAATTATTGATTTGACGATAATTCATTTTTTTTAAATAAAATAGTAATAATTATTTATCGTACACTCCTCGAAAAAACCTACTTTTACAAATAGGTGTAAAGTCGAGAATATTTCTTCTCAATTCGTATGCTGCTGCTATGTACTCGCATTCGGCGATGTTACTTATACAACAGGCGTTCGCATTGTAGTATAACCGTAGTCTTTTTGCATCGCACTCTACCAGTGCTTCTCTGTTGTCGGAATACAGGGCTTCAGGGGCAGATTTGGGACATTCCGCGGCAATCGCAACAATCATAATCAATAGGATCAAAATATTCATTTATTACAATGAATCTTTGTTTATATACTCACAATATTCGTTTAGCTTTATGTCCCTCAGATAGGCAGCCGCACCTATTTTTGAACAAGACTGGAACACCGTAGCATTTTTAGACCGTACACAGCAGTCATTCTCTATGAAATAGTGAGCTAGCACTGACCCTACGCAATCGGTCAATTCCATCCCGGCATCCATTGCTAAAGTAGGTGAGGACGGACATGTTGCCAGTACCGATTCTAAAAACACAAAAAGTAACAGTAATTTCATTTATTATATTGTTTTATTATATTTATATGACAAAAAAAACACCTACACCAGAACAAATGGAAAAACTACAGACACAAATTAAAGATACGTATTACAAGGCGTGGACAGATCTTATCGAAAAAGAATTAAACGAAGATAAATTTGATTACGTGTGCAAATTGCACTCTGAAATCGTCGTGCGTATATGTAGCGCCATCCCAAACCGGGGCGATATACACGATATCATCGCGGAGAACATGGACCCGGTACTATTCAAGCAGCAGTTGGAAAATAAGGCGTTTACCGGACCGGATTTCCTAAATTTGGTTCAGTACGTATACACCTGGATCAAACGCCTGTCTTCCAGAGGCAGGGACCAAAGCATTGAGGATTCCTTAAACGAGATAATGAAAAACGTCAACGAGGGCAAGACCATGGGGCAACTGGTACCTATTTTTTTAATAAAGGTGCATTCTCACCTAGATGACCTGGACCAGGATCTTGGTCGCGAAACAACCGTACAATTTAAAGAATTTGCGAACAAACATTTAAAGAAAGAAACCACGACATGAAGGAGTTTATTGTATCATATTTGACACAATTCACCGAAGGTCAGGACTTTATAAACTTAACAAATACTTGTAAAGAGTTGCATGTGTTTCAAAATTTATATCTAAACCAAGCCTGGAAACGCGGAGAGGTATTGGATGTAAAGAATGCAATGTATGTTAATTCATTATTAAAAAAATATGACGTAGAATTTATAATAGATGAAGTACCATCAAAGTCCATCATGAAACAAACACTCTCTTCCCTTAGAGTATTACTAGACAAAAAACAAAAACGTGAACTTACAGAAATCATGGCTTGTACGACCGGATATACTCTAATTCCTCGCGGAACCATAATGCAAGCAAAATTAAAAATGGGTAAACGAAAAAGAAGGAATACTTAACCTTTCGAAAATGATTGTTCTTGTAATAATCCCACCAACAGGGTGACATTAAGTGTAAAAACGCTAGACCCATGCCGTAGGGGTTCGTAAATAACATAACAATACTAAACCAACTTATATTTTCAGGAAAACAGGATGCCATTACTATAGATATACCAGAAATAAAATCTACGTAAGGTCTCTCTGTAGAATATTCCTCTAGAAAATAAAATAACACCGCTAACATCATGTGTACCAGACACAACGAAGCCATACTCTGAGCTTCTAGTTTAATCATCCTAGAAATATTCATCATACAGTGTCCTATCTTTACTTTCCAGTTGCAAAACCATAGAATACATCCTAAAACCACACCACCAATCGATATGAAGGGACGCTGGTTCCTGAACCCACATATCGTTACTACCCACCACGGCAAATATCCGAAATGCCATAATTCACCGGTTAAGTAGAACCCCGCGTACATCCCAAAGACTGCCAGGGACGGAAACAGATCTTTTAGAGATATGGTTTTCGTGTTAATCTGAGTCAAAGCTCCGAATATCAGAGTGGCTATAACATGCATCCAGGCACTGGGCTGACAAAAGTATATAAATACGAAATGCAATATAGACCACATGGTTTATTATTACTGTAGGTATTTATATACCCGGATTTGTATTAAATGGCATTGAGCTTTGTGACTCCAAACGGGTTTCGTTTCTTTTCCGTTATGGTAATGGTGTCTATCCTTATCATTGCGCTTGTAAATTCCATCAGTAATATATTACCAGAAGGCATGGAACTTCTTCGTTTTTCCGTTATTAACCTGCTCGGTTTCGTACTTTTTATTTACAGTATACATCGGGGTAAAACCATTCGAAACCCAAAGAAAGTATGGTTTAATAATTCGTTTATTTCCAGTGGGATTACACTAATCTTGTATGCAAACACCGTTTTGTCTGGCGCCATACATACATACGTTCTACCGATATTTTATATGGTTGAAATAGCCATCGTTATTTACATTGGGAATAAGCTGAGACTGGAGACGGATTACCGGGTGTTTCAAGAAATGACCGAATTCTCTAACCCCGCCGCCGATATCTAAAGTAATGCTTGCAGCACAACCCGCTTTTGTGTGATTTTTCGTTGCATTCCACCACAATGCACTTTTTGAATTGATCCTTGAAATGATTTAAACATAAGTCGTTCAAGTATGTTTTTTTATCGCATTTCCTACATCTGGGTTCTTCAGGGAATTCGCCAGATTCGAGCGCTTTTCTGTAATGTGGTCTACACAGATGTCTACAATACACTGGAGTCTTACAGTAAAGACAACTAGTTTGCCAGGACCGGTAATGACGTTGACAGAGCGTCGATGCGAAGACCGGCGAAGTACAAGATTTAAAGGTACAGTGAAACCGGTGTTTTTGATCGCGTTTATAACACTGTCTACACAACCTCCGTCTGTAAGCCTTACTCTTGCAGATGTGACATATTAAGGATCTACGGTATCTCTCATATTCCACGTAGCCCATGATTTAAATAATAATAGACTATATATATACCTTACATACATAGAAATGAACGCGGAACAACTACAAGTATTTAACAATAATGTCGAAATCGACAACAACAATGTACACATTCTAGAAAATGCTACAAAAGCCAATCGAAATGCTATCGTCGCGGTCTTTGAATATGCGCAAAACGCCGATTTTTGGTGGATGATGATACTATTCATCGTTTTATTGTATTTGTTTCTTGTAAATTACAGGATGAGCTATTTGGAACAGCGTGTTGAAGAGTTGGAAGAGAGGGGTCCGGAGATGGAACCATTGCTGGCTCACCCTACTAAAGTTTAGGAGTATATAAGTAAACATACATTTAGTAAAATGAAATATTACATTATTCTTTTTCTATCCTTTATCGTAAATGTTATGGCTGCCAAAACATGCGAAACCACAGAAGATTGTGAGGGATTTTTGGAGGTTTGTTTCAACGCTGAAAGTGATAAATATAATCATGATACATACAAAGAGTGTCGTGTCTCTGGAGGGTATGTCGTTTTGTCAGTGGTTGGTGTAGTTTTAGTAATCGCTGGGCTATCTCGAATCCGTTGCCGGTGTTAATATTTTAAATTATAACTACAATCTCCTCTTTTTGCACGCAGAAACGCACCCCTACGCCATTTTAACCATGTTTTTAATATCTTTTTATTTTCTTTTGATACAATCTCAATATCTTTTATTCTTCGTATGTGCCGCCTAATCTCGTTTGTTTCTTTGCTGTTTAAATAATTATTCTGTAGTCTATCTAGACTATTCATTACACAACCCAGCTTTTTTAACAAGTCGTCTAACGATGTTTTATCCAAAGCCTCTTTATCCTCACCCGGTAAAGCCTCTTCAACTGACAATGTTCCCAGTAGTCCATATCCCAAAGCACCTACCTTGTACGCAATTTTTGTAGTTATTTTGTTTGCCATTTTCATAAGCTCATTAACAGATTCTTCGGATGAATCCATTTATTTAAAAACAAAGTAATTATATATACAGTTATTTAACTCTTAAGTCTACGTTGATACACATGCTTTTTAACTCTTCAAACAGTAATTTTGCCGCGTAGGGTATCGTAACCTCTTTACCTTTTATCTTCATTGTATGTGCGTCCGAAGATACACACATTCGTTCATTTATAACGTAGGGAACTCCATGTGCATTGAAGGAATCCTTCTCCATTTCACCGACTCGAAGACCTCCTCCATTTATTCGACCATCATTGGGTTGGTTCGTCAGTTGGTTGCGTCTTCCTCGTCCACGTGCATGGATTTTATCCTCTACATTGTGTTTAAGACGCTGATAAAAGGTAGGTCCCATAAATATCTCTGCTTTGATCTTCTCTCCGGTGATGCCACTATAGAGAGTCTCGTTTCCCTTGGAATTAAATCCTAGGGACTTTAATTGTTGCATTAAATCTTTTACGGATCTTCCATTAAAAGGAGAGGCGTCCGTAAATTTACCATTCAGGGAAGACACCTTGCCCGCCAAACACTCGATCATGTGCCCAATAGTCATACGAGACGGAATTGCATGTGGGTTGATAATTATATCCGGTACAATGCCATCGATTGTGAATGGCATGTCCTCTTGTTGAAAAAACATTCCCGCGGTGCCCTTCTGTCCGTGACGACTACTAAATTTATCTCCGATCACCGGAATACGAGTCTGACGGACTCTAACCTTTACCGCTCTGTCTCCGTTGCGTTCCTGGTACATAATAACCTTGTCGATGGTTCCTTTGACATGGGATAATTTCGATTCATCTTCTATTTCATTTTCACGTTTTGTAACTTTACCGATGACGCAATCCCCGGGTTTGATGGCAGTTCCGGGACGCACCAGACCATCCTCTTCCAAGTTACTGTATTTTCCCACTTTGCGTTTCTTGGTTGGTTTCTCAAATTTTGAATTATCTTTGCCAGACAGGGATTCTTTGATCGTTTTGTATGTATCTGCCCGGGCGAATCCTCGGTCTAGGGCGGACTGATTAATAATAATACTATCTTCCTGATTGTACATGAATGGCATGATCGCTACGATTGCGTTTATTCCGGATGGTAAGTCGTGAACACCGTATTCGTCCGATAATTTTGTACCCACCAGTGGTTTCTGTCCGTACCACATAATATTCGTAGTTGTGTCCATCCGCGTTTGAAAATTCGCCGCGTTTACTCCCTGGGCTTGCTTTGCCATGGCGCATTGGTACGTATTACGAGTCCCTGGGTTTCTGTCACTGAATGGTATAGTCGCCGCACATAGACCGTTCATCATTGCATTGGATATCTCACAATGACTGTGTTCGTCGGTGATATCCTTTACGAAAAATGCAATCAACCCGGAATCTTCTTCTTCACAGTCTAGGTACTCGATTGCTCCACGGCTACATAATTCTCCGAATGGCAATCCTTGTAACGATTCACACACACATTTTCCATCCTCTACTATCATCAGTGGTCTACAGATCCTACCGGCTGTGGTAGAGATATGAATATGATTCCTCCAGTCTTTATGGGTGATGGACATATCCTTTGCGTATTGTCCAGTTCGACGCAATTTACGGATCTTAAACACCAAATCCTTTGGACGTTCCGTACTGCCTTCGTAAGTCCCGTTGATAAACACTTGAGTATATTTTAAATTCGGTATGGTCACCGGAATAAGGAACTGTTGAATTGCTTTTCGTAGAACTCTGGCATCGCGCTCAATAGAAATGTACGATTGGACGGTCAATTGGTTCTCGAGACCACATGGGGCACCTTCAGGTGTTTCTGCCGGACAATACCTACCCCAATGACTGCCGTGTAAATAACGAGGTTTGGGTAATTTCTGAGTCTTTTCCACTGCCGATGAGACACGGCGTAATTGGGACACCGTACTTATGTAAGTTAGACGTTGCAATGCCTGGGCGACACCCTTACGTTGCTGACGATCCACAAAGGTAGTGTTCCAGTTTCCAGTCGCTAGGGCGTATTGAAACCCATCGGTGATTGTATTCGTTCGAGAGACCTGTTTCAGGATCTTTTCGTCTGTTATATTGTTCTTCAACTTTGGTAGGGCTTTCTGAAAATATAATTTTAGGTCGTTGCACACCTTTATCATTAGGTGGAGAAATAGACCTGACATCAGTGAACATGCGGTTTCTACTCGCTGGTTCGCTACCGAATCGCGATCCGTAGGTTTGATCTTACCGGTTGCAACGGCTAATAATTCCTGAACCATGGTTATAAGAAACACCGCCTTGTGTTCCATCTTCATGTGCGGTACCAGGACATTCTTAAATGCATTCTGTAAACGCTCTTCTTCGGACAACCCGACATTGTACACTTCACGAATACGAATTCTACGCTTTGCCTCTTCTATTGTTGGTGGTAAATTACGAAAAGATGCTTCCAACAGTGCATTCTCTTCCGTCGTAAACACAGAACGGACGTCATCTAAGTTTACACCCATCGCCATCAACACCACCATCAGGGGTACTTCTTCTTGTAGACGTGGAAAGGTACACGATACACCGGTGTTTGCTTTGTATTTTATTGTGGTCACATGGACTCGTTTCCTTCGCTCTGACTTTACCGCACACGCGGAGACTCCATTCTTTAGATACGTAATCATACGGTTGTTCATAGGCGTCTTTTGACCGATCATAGACTTCTCCTGACCATTGATAATCATGTAACCGCCTGGATCTTTGTCACACTCGCCGGCTGCTACACGCTTGGTTGGATCGCTGAGATGACACATACTGGAAAATACCATTATTGGAATACGACCAAAGTACACATCTTTTAACAGGGAATTGATTCCATCCGAACGAGTAACCTGTAAATCAATGTACAGTGGTCCACCATACGTTAAATTACGAAGACGACACTCCATAGGTGTGAAATCCGTACCATCGGACCGGGAATCACCGTTCTTTTCCAACATCGCTGGTTTCTTTAGTGTACTCCCAACGATCTTAATTTCAATCCATCGATCCCCGTCGGCTGACCGGATTGGTTTTAAAAGAGAAATAACCTCTGAAATACGATTGTTCACAAAATCATCGAAGGAGTCTGTAAACTGTTTCGTGGGTGATATCTCCTTCACAAAACTCTTAAGAATGTCTTCTTGCCACTTTGTAATCATTTTTTTATGAATTATTTCTAAGTTTTATAATACAATGCACTCTGGGAAATTTAAGCTTCACCTAATTTATATTGTACACCTATTTAATATCGATATTTTCGGATAAATGAAATACTATTTCTTCCTTGTATACCTGCTATCTATTTTAAACGCTGTTCTCGCCGACGATGAATCAGGTGAACAGGACTCAGGTTCTACAGGAGTTTTATTAGTTTTTATGCTTATATTTTGTTTGGTAGGATCATGTTGTGCATTTCTTGTTAAGAATTCGCAGTAACCCATACTATTATTATATTAACTAAAATATTTTTTTTCTGTGATACACGCCTGCTAAAAAGGTAGGGTTAGAGATTTTTTACGCCGTAATAGCCCATGTGTTAATACCTGTATTCTATTTTCATCAGAATAGCAGGGTCGTTACGCTCCTGTTGACGTTTTGCGCCGTAATAGCACCCTTTGATAATGCGGGTAAATAGAATCCCATGGCACAGTAGGGACTACCCCCTAAAAAAATACATGGGATAGGGAGAAGCCAAAAATTAGGGCGGATTTTTTATTTTTTTTTTTTGGAAACACAACACTTTTTTTTCAGAAAATG
>Ga0206683_10000218_pt1 | contig 42875 bp, 43 predicted proteins | sample M280m12015metaG_FD_155483 | JGI IMG/M metagenome (GOLD analysis project Ga0206683, IMG submission 155483) | Ammonia-oxidizing marine archaeal communities from Monterey Bay, California, United States - M2 80m 12015 | ecosystem: Environmental > Aquatic > Marine > Intertidal zone | place: USA...
GTCAGTCTGATGGCCAGCCCCTATATCGAAATGGCCAAACTAAAAGGTGTCAAACCGGGAAGAATTATTGTTTTCCATGCATTGCCCAATGCCTGGTCACCCATTATCCAGGTGATCATGCTGAATTTAGCCTGGCTCGTTGTGGGCGTGGTCATCGTCGAGGTCGTTTTTGTTTATCCGGGGCTTGGCGCTCTCATGATCGACGCCGTGTTCCTGCGTGACATGCCTATCGTACGCGCAACTGCAATGATATTTGCGTCCGTGTACGTGATCCTCAACTTACTCGCCGATATTCTTTCTATGGCGTCAAACCCCAGACTTATGCATCCAAAGTAAGTAATCATGAAATTCTGGCAGACACTCAAAGAAATGAACTGGGCCAGTCGGTTCGGGGTTTTTGTCGTGAGCCTTTTTGGTTTATGCGCAATCTTCGCACCGTGGCTTGCGCCTTATGGCCAGAGCCAGATTGTGGGAGATGTATGGGAACCTTTATTTGGAAAATTTGTTTTTGGCACAGACCAGATCGGTCGAGACATGCTGTCGATGCTGATATACGGTGCCCGAAATATGATCGCTCTAGCGCTGTTGACCACCGCGTTTGCTTTTGGCTTAGGGTCTGTACTGGGCTTTCTTGCAGCGATCATGCGTGGCTGGGTTGACCAGGTACTGAGCCGATTCGTTGATATTATCATCTCGATTCCGACACTGATCTTTGCGTTGATCGTTCTTTCGTCTACGGGAACGTCTGTTTTTGCCCTGGTCACGGTAATTGCAATCATCTATGCCATGCCGGTCTACCGCATCGCTCGGGCAGTAGCGATGGATATCGAGGTTATGGATTTTGTGGAGGCCGCCCGACTTCGCGGCGAAGGACTTTGGTGGATCATGTGTAAAGAGATACTTCCCAACGCTTTAACGCCACTGGCGGCAGAGTTCGGTCTGCGCTTTTGTTTTGTTTTCTTGTTGATCAGTGGACTTAGTTTTCTAGGTCTGGGCTTGCAGCCGCCGCTGGCGGACTGGGGTGCCATGGTGAGGGGTAACTCAGATGGTATCGCCTGGGGTTATTTGCACCCACTAGTACCCGCAACCTGCATCGCCTTGCTGACCATTGGCATCAACCTGATTGTCGATTCCGCCGTGCAAAAGGCCAGTGGTCTGCGTGACGATCAGTAGGCGTCACTCCGTCACCCGGCAAGATAATCACTGCGCTCAAGTGTCGGGTGAAAAACCGATCGTTAATTCTGGGGTATGACGTCCGGGAAGCCCTCAGCACGTAACTCTTCGCCCGTCGCTTCTTCCATCATCTTGACCACGTGAGGGGTCCACGCATCTCCACCGTAGCGCTCCCGGGATGCCTGGAACATCTGTTCCACCAGGGTTGCGAGCTTCAACGGTACATCGAGGCGACGGCCGAGCTCAGTAACAAAGCCAAGATCTTTCAGCCCAAGATCGGTGGTAAAGCCGGTATTAAAGCTACCGTTTAGGATCACCGGGGCCCAGTCCTCAAATTCACGACTGCTGCCGGAGCTGGCAGTAATCGCCTCGTAGCATCTGGCCAGATCGAGACCGCCGCGTTTTGCCAGCATCAGGCCTTCACCCATGGCCACAAGGTCGATCAGACACAGCAGATTGGTAACCACCTTGATCAGCGATGCGTTACCGATTTCCCCCATGTATACCATCTGGCCACTCATGATCTCAAGCAAGGGCCTCAAGCGCTCAAAAACGACCTCATCACCGCCCACCAACAGCGTCATCTGCCCCGTAACTGCCCGATGCACTCCGCCAGTCGCTGGACATTCGAGCACATCGATACCCCTCTCGCACGCCAGCGATGCAAGGCGCTTCATCTCATCTGCATCGGTGGTGCTCATCTCAATCCAGCAACTCCCCGCTGAAAGTGTTTCCAACGCACCACCAGCACCGGTCATGACCTGGGCACAAATCGCCGGTGAGGGTAAACAGGTAATCAGGGTGTCGATGTGGCTGGTCGTATCCTGTACTGATCCGGCACCGGTCGCCCCAGCGGCGACCAGTCGTTCGACCGCTTTGGTATCCTGGTCGTAAACCTGAAGCGAGTGACCTGCTTGGAGAATTTTTTTTGCCATTTTTTCTCCAAGCATGCCTAGCCCGATAAATCCGCAATTCATAGACTTGACCCCTTTGAGCAATCAGTATTGTCGGAGAATTCTCAACAGACAATCATTCACCACGGCCGGCTCATGACCAAAAGCCGAACCATGTCCCAGTCCTTCCAGTAGATAAAAATACCCTTCCTGAGCAGTGTCTGCCAGAAGCTTGCCCCGCTGGGGCGGTGTTTGCACATCCTCTGAAAATGCAATCACATGAAGGGGTACTTTGCAGTACGGCAGTCTTTCTAGTGAATCGTACTCAACGCATGCCTGCCACTGCTCGGCCAGTGCGCGAGAGTCACGCTTACCATAATCCTGTGAAACAATCGGTTTAAGCCTCGCCCATAACTCATCATCTCCCAACACTTTGGCCGGATACATCAGGAGTGCGTAGTGCGCGATTGCAAAATCCTCAGGCAGTTCCGCACCCGAGCGCCTAAGAGCGATCTCAGAATCCTCCCAGTCTTTAATGAATCCTGACTTTCGCGCACAGGCCCCGGTCAACAAAGCAGCAGTAACTAGATCCGGCCGAGAAAGCGAGATTTCCTGGGCAATACACGAACCCATAGACAGACCAATCAGAAAAACCGGAGGCTTGCAGTATGTTTCGATCAAGGCAATGCAATCTGCCGCATGGTCCGCGATAGTCCATGGCGTTGAGGCTGTTGATTTGGTGCGACCTACACCACGGGCATCCCAGGTCGTATTACGATAGTCACCAAAGGCCGGTAACTGAAATGGATGCCAGGAGGATCCCGGCATATCCCCGCCTGCCAGCCAGACAATGTCCCGGCCGGCACCAGACTGCTGGTAGAAAAGTCGGGTATGGTGTAGATCCAGAAATGGCAAGAATCACCCCGGGGAAATTACAGTAGGGTCATATTATCAGCTGCGCTTGATGTTTTCGATAGAGGCACAACCCGATCGAGAAAACGATTCAGACATTAAAACGAAAATGCATGATGTCGCCATCGCTGAGGACGTAGTCTTTTCCCTCCAGCCGTAACCTGCCCACTTCACGTGCGCCGTGCTCCCCACCATTAACGATAAAGTCGTTATAGGCGATGGTCTCAGCGCGGATAAAACCACGCTCAAAATCCGTGTGGATCTCACCCGCGGCTTGAGGCGCCGTAGCACCGATACGTACCGTCCAGGCTCTCACCTCTTTAGGCCCGGCGGTAAAAAAGGTCTGCAATCCCAATAGAACATAGCCCGCCTGAATTACCCGGTCGAGACCTGACTCTGCCAATCCCAGGTCATCCAAAAAACTACTGCGTTCGTCTGGATCTAGCTCTGATATCTCCTGCTCAATCGCAGCACTGACCACAACCAACTGCGCATCGGTTTTTTGAACATGTTCACGTAATTGCGCTACCTGCTCGTTGCCGGCAAGATCCTGCTCTGAGACATTGGCTACGTAAAGCACTGGTTTGGCGCTTAAAAGACATAACGGCATTAGTGCCGTTGCCACGTCGCTGTCCTGCAGCAGTCGCTGGAAACCCTGACCTTCATTAAGCGCTTGGTGGGCCTGGCGCAGGCATTCCAGCTCACCCAGGATTTTTTTGTCGCCGGTTTTAGCGGCTTTGGCGGTTCGCTCGATGCCACGCTCCAGTGTCTCCAGGTCAGCCAGTGCCAACTCGGTCTCGATGGTCGCGACATCGGCCAACGGATCTACCTTGCCGGCAACATGGGTGATGTCGTCATCCCTAAACGCACGCACCACATGGATAATCGCATCCACCTCGCGGATGTGTGCAAGAAAACGATTACCCAGACCTTCCCCTTTTGAGGCACCAGCGACCAATCCGGCAATATCGACAAACTCGATCGCGGTGGGTATGACTGACTTGGGGTTGATCAGTGTTGCAATTTTTTGCAGGCGCAGATCTGGCACCTCAACGATGCCGACATTAGGATCGATAGTGCAAAATGGATAATTCTCGGCCTGCGCGCCGGCACGCGTCAGAGCATTAAAAAGAGTCGACTTGCCGATATTGGGTAGGCCCACGATCCCACAACGAAATCCCATTCAGAGTGTGTCCTTAGCATCGCGGTGCAATACATTCATCGCCAACTCCAACTCTCCGTCGAGTAACTCGTCCAGTCGTTCAGTTGCACGGTCTATCGCGTCAAAGATTGCAACACGATCCACAGCGGATGGTTTTTGCAACACATAGTTGGTCACCTCATCAGCGATTCCAGGATGACCAATACCAATTCGCAGCCGTATAAAGTCCCGTGAACCGAGTTTCGAAAAGATGTCACGAAGGCCATTGTGGCCGCCGTGCCCACCGCCACGTTTCACACGCACACTGCCTGGTGGTAGATCCAGATCATCATGGATCACCAGTATTTTTTCAGGCGCAAAGTCGAAGTAATTTGCAACACTCGCTACCGGCGAGCCGCTTTCGTTCATGAAAGTCTCTGGCCTGAGAACCCGCACCCGGTGTCGATCGATACGCAGATCTGCCAACGCGCCTCGAAAACGGTTTTCCACACGCAGGTCCATTGGCCAGCGCTGGGCCAACACATCCAGAAACCAGAAACCCGCGTTGTGGCGGGTTGCCTCGTAGCCACTGCCCGGATTGCCCAGGCCAGTGATCAGTGAAATGGCTGCCATATCTGTTCGACCAGATGGTACACGTGCGCCGCCGGGCAACGCACGTTCAGGCCCGGGTCAGCGTATGTCGTAGGTTGCTTATTCCTCGCTTTTCGCGCGGTCGCTATCGGCCGGGGCCGCCTCGTCATCTGCCGGCTGATCCTCGGCCAACTCGCCTGCTTCAGCCTCATCAGCCGCTTCGAGCTCTTCTTCCTCAACCACTTTGGGTGCCGTAACAATGGCCACCGTGGGGTCTTCACCTTCGTGGTAGGCAGTGGCTGTCAGCTCAACCGCCTCAGGTAGTTGTATGTCCGAAAGGTGCAAGGACTGGTTCATCTGCATTTCAGAGACATCAATGGCAATGTACTCGGGTAGATCTCTAGGCAGGCAGGTGATATCAAGCTCTGTCATAGGATGCGCCAAAATACCGCCATCAATCTTCACGCCAGGAGCTACATCAGCGCCTTCAAAGTGCAGCGGCACCTTCATGTGCAGTTTTTCGGTTGCCTTGATTCTCTGGAAATCAATATGCAACACAGTCGGTCTGTGCGGGTGCATCTGCACCTCGCGCAGGATCACCTGCTGCGAACCGGCATCGGTCTTCAGATCAATGATCGCCGAATGAAAGGCCTCTTTCCCAAGGCTGTTCATTACCTGATGATGGTCCAGCATCAGGCTTTCATTGTCCTTTCCTGCGCCGTAGACGATTACCGGCACCTTTTTATCATGGCGCTGCCGCCGGCTTGCATTGGTACCAAACGTTTCCCGCAGCCGGGCATCGAGTTCGTAGTTACTGCTCATTACAGGGTCTCCTTACACTGGCGCCCCAGGCGCCGTCTTGCTCTCCCGGAGATACCGGGCTGATTAGTCCATAAATAGAGAGCTGACCGAATCACCGCTGGCTATCCGTCGGATTGATTCAGCCAGCAAGCTGGCAATACTGATCTGTCGAATCTTCGCGCAATTACTTGCCTCGACTGACAGCGGGATCGAGTTGGTCACCACCACTTCGTCCAACTCCGACTCTTCAATACGTTCGACTGCTGAGCCGGAAAGCACTGCATGGGTACAACAGGCCTTAACCTGCATCGCGCCGGACTCCTTCAGGGCCCGGGCCGCCTCACACAAGGTGTTGGCGGTATCAACCATATCGTCCATCAGTACACAAGTGCGATTATCTACCGAACCAATGATATGCATGACCTTGGCCTCGTTAGCCCGAGGTCGGCGCTTATCGATGATGGCAAGTTCAACGCCAAGTTGCTTCGCCATCGCCCGCGCCCGGACCACACCGCCGACATCTGGTGACACCACAATCAGATTTTCGGGCTCCTGACGCCACAACTCACCGTTAAGCACGGGGGCCGCATAAATATTGTCAACCGGAATATCGAAAAAACCCTGGATCTGATCCGCATGCAGATCCATGGTCACTACCCGGTCTGCGCCCGCTATGCCGATCATGTCGGCAACCAGCTTAGCTGTGATCGCAACCCGAGCTGTCCGCGGTCGACGATCCTGGCGAGCGTAGCCAAAATATGGGATTACCGCCGTGATGCGCTCTGCCGAAGAGCGGCGCAAGGCATCGATCATTACCAGCAGTTCCATTAAGTGGTTGCTCGCGGGCATACAGGTCGGCTGGATCACAAAAACGTCCGCACCGCGAACATTTTCCATGATCTCGACGTTGACCTCACCGTCACTGAAGGTGCCCACCAGGGCACGGCCAATGCCAATGCCCAGCCGGTCGGCCACTTCACTGGTGAGCGCCGGGTTGGCGTTACCGGTAAACAATGTCAGGTCATCAACTGCCATGAGATTCTTGTCACTTTGGTGTTAGGGGTTGGAACTTTAGCAAGTGGCTGGGGTGCCAGGATTCGAACCTGGGAATACCGGAATCAAAATCCGGTGCCTTACCACTTGGCTACACCCCATCAGATTCATCGGCAAACGCCGGGTTCTGGTTAATTCCCCGGGCAACCAGGCCACTGTATGCAGCAGGCAGTTGGTCAAGAATCTGTTGGCCAGCATGGTCATCAACCACTGCCACGAAAGCCGCTGACCCACTACCCGACATCCGGGCGGGACCAAATTTGCCCAGCCAATCCAGGCACTGTCCTACCTCAGGAAACTGTCGTCTTGCCACCGGCTCCAGATCGTTGTGCCGATCACCCTCAAATGGGCCGGGTATTCTGATTCGCGGGCTGTTTCGTGTCAATTCGGGATCAGAAAATATAGCCCCGGTCGAGACACTGACTTGGGGCCAGATCACACAGTATTGCTGCTCTGGCAGGGTTGTTGGCAATAGTTGCTCGCCCACTCCCTCACCCCAGGCAGAGCGGCCACCGACAAATAACGGGACATCCGCCCCTAGCGCCAGTCCAAGTTGAGTCAAATCTGCCCGGCTCAGACCTGTATTCCATACCCGATTCAACGCGACAAGTACGGTGGCGGCGTCAGAGCTCCCACCACCGAGACCCGCCCCGACAGGGACCCGCTTAATAAGATGAATATCGGCCCCAAGGGTAGTGCCGCTTGCTACCTGCAGGCTCCGCGCCGCGCGTACACTCAGGTCGTCATCAGGCAATTGCGGCGCACCCAGGCGCCGAATCACACCGTCACGGCGGGCATCAAAATCCAGTGTATCGCCATAATCGAGCAACTGAAAAAGCGTCTGCAACTCGTGCAGTCCATCATCGCGCTGACCAACTACGTGTAAAAACAGATTAAGTTTTGCTGGTGCCAGCCAACTGCTCATTGTTCCATCTCTTTGACGGTAACCCGCTCGCTCCAGTGTTCGATCAGTAGTTTTACGATCAGGGTATCCCCTATCAGTCCCGCATGAGTCGAGAGTTTTTTCACGGTATCAGGCCAGGCCATCATTCGGATCTTGCGGGGTAGCTCCTTTTCGTCGAACATCGCGTACTCAGAATAAGTGATATCCCACCCCAATTGGCTGAGCGAAATTAAAGCACCGCGAGCATCAGTTTCAATCGCCTGGACCTCACTTGGAGCTGGTAGCCCCCGAATCCAGTAGCCCAGCTCATCAAAGGGGATATGCCAGCCGGTGCCGTCAACAAGGACCTGACTGGCACTGTCTGCCTCAAATTCCTGGCCTTGGTCGTCACGCAACCGAGCACCGTTTTCGTCAACCCACAAACGGGCTTTGCCGCCACCGAAAGTGCCAAGAAGATCGATCCGACTCTGCTGACCTTTACGCTCCCAACGTAGATGTGCACTGGCGCCCGACTCCGAGGTCCGTATGGCGAGCCGCCCACGCAGATTCCACTGCCGCAGATTATTAAGCTGTTCCTGGCGTGCCGCCCAAAGCGCATCGGTTGCGCTAGGCGCCAATGCCGCAGGCGGTATCCTGGCGCAGCCGCCGCCCAGCAGCATTGCTGCAAGCAAGATACACCTGGCACGGATCACTGGCCGAATTTCCGCAGCGTATCAATTAGTACCGGATTGTCGGAATCATTGCTCTTGCCGTCTTCCCAGGCCAAGATCGCCTCTGCCTTGGCGCCCAGATGCCACAATACCTCACCCAAATGTGCAGCAATCTCGGCATCTGGCTGCTGATCCATTGCCTCAGTTAGGTATTCAAGCGCGAGCTTTAGGTTACCCCGCCGGTAATGCACCCACCCTAGGCTATCGAGAATATAGGGGTCACCGGGCAGCAGCAGAAGCGCCTTTTCTATAAGCGCCAGAGCTTCTTCGAAACGCTCGGTCTTGTCAGCCAATGTATAGCCCAGTGCGTTGTAGGCATGCGCATTCTCTGGATCCAACTCGATGAGCCGGCGCATATCCCGCTCGTGGTCGACCACTTGATCCAGCATCGCGGTCACGAGGCCACGGGCATAAAGCAGATCGAGATCATCCGGCAGATCAACCAGCGCCGCATTCAACAGTTTCAGCGCCTGCTCCGGCTGGCCGCTGTCACGCAGCACCTGTTCGCGTGCCAGGTACACCCGCACCTGCTCATCACGCGACTTGGGTGTGGCATCAGCCAGATGTTCCAAGGCCTCATCGATACGTCCAGCATCGGAGAGGACAAAACCAACGCGCATTTGCGCATCGAAATACAACTCCCGTGAAACCACCTCTCGCAATAATGTCAGCGCGGCTTCGTAGTCGCCCTGTTCACTGGCGATTCGACCCAGATAAAGTCGGGCGCGATCCTCGTTGGGGAAAAGCGTCAATACATGCTCAAAATGCTCACGGGCACGAACCAGATCACCACGGTCAAGGTTGAGTGCGCCGGCTGCGTACAGGGCATCGATACTGTCTGGGTCAGATTCGAGCAGTTTCTCGAACTGTGCAAGCGCAGCACGATTCTCGTTCCATTGCGCCAGCAACCGGGCGTAAGTCAGGCGAAACCGGGGCCGGTCAGCATAGGTATCAAGATACTCGTTGGCGTAAGCGCTTACTCGCTCGCGGTCGGCGTGCTCGCGAAGGTATGAAAACTTCAGCAGCGCGGCTTCCTCCCACCCGGGTGTCAACTCCATGGCCCGGTCAAGCGCAGCTTGTGCTGCCTCCTCATCACCAACGCGGTAGCCAAGCCAGGCAGCTGCCCATTGTACTGAATCAAGTTCATGGTAATGGGTGGCGATGCGCTGCATCAAACCCAGCCAACGACCCGGATCCGCCTGTTGTCCCAGGATCTGTGCAATGTGCTTCAACAGGACAGCCGTTTGCTCGGGCATTGTGTCAATCAACTCTACTAAAGCATCGAACACAGCCTGCTCACGGTCGAGCAGAATCAAGGCCTGTAACCGCATAGTCAGAGCCGCTCCTGGCTCCTCCGGGGTAATCGATACCAGCAGTTCGCTGAGCTCCAGGGCCCGTTCAAACTCACCGACTTCTATGGCCAAGGCAAAAGCGCGTACTGTAATCCGCGCGTTGCCTGAAAGTATTGCTGCTCGGGCCATAGCTTGTGCCGCAGTAACCGGATCACCGCGACGGGCCGCTACATCGCCAAGCAGGTATTCAAAGACCAGATCCTCGGAAAGACCGGCCACCACCAGCGGGTGCTGCTCTTGCCCATTGGCGCTATTGGGGACCGGCGCAACGCCGGCGCAACCAGCCAATGCCAGTAAGCTGCATAGCAAGCCAGTCGCGGAAAAATTGAAGTGTGTCACGTAAAACTCGCAAACAAACGCCCATCGGCGCTCAATCACTCAGAATAGCAGAATCGTTGCCCTTACGGTGAAGGCGTCTTGATCCGCCAGAGCGGTTTTCGCCCAGTGCTTGGCATTAACGGCCTTAAACAGGCTCGGGGTCAGTGAAAGTTGCATCCAAAAATCGTAAAATATTGATTCCATGTATCTTCTCACTCTAGGCCTCAATCATCGCACGGCCCCGGTTGCTCTGCGTGAACGAACCGCGTTTTCGCCGGAACAATTGCCGGACGCGGTTCGCTCTCTTGTGGCAAACCCGCAGGTCCAAGAGGCGACTATCTTATCGACCTGCAACCGAACCGAGATTTACTGTCGTCAAGAGCAGGTAGCAACTACCCCGGTTTTTAACTGGCTTCGTGAATACGGTGATCTGCCTGAAGATGCCCTGAATAACTCAACCTATACGCTGCCCGGGGACCAGGCAGTCCAACATGCCTTTCGCGTGGCCTCGGGTTTGGACTCTATGGTGCTAGGAGAGCCTCAGATTCTCGGGCAAATGAAATCGGCCTTTTCGGTCGCTCACCAGGCAGGAACTACCGGCAAGATCCTCAACCGTCTATTCCAGCACACCTTCTTGGTTGCCAAGCAAATCCGCACGGATACCGCAATCGGTGCCAACGCGGTATCCGTGGCCTTTGCAGCGGTGGATCTGGCAAGACGGATATTTTCGCAACTGCAGGAACAGACGGTACTGCTGATCGGTGCCGGAGAAACGATCGAACTGGTGGCACGCCATCTCAAGCAGAACGAAGTTCGCCACATTATCGTCGCCAATCGGTCCATTGAGCGCGCCCAGGCACTCACCAGCCAATTGGGTAGCGAGGCCATCTCGCTCGCCGAGATACCTGCCCGGCTACATGAAGCCGACATCATCGTAGCTTCGACCGCGAGCACTCTGCCGATCCTCGGCAAGGGTACCGTCGAAAGCGCGCTACGCAAACGGCGGCATCGACCCATGTTCATGATCGATCTCGCGGTTCCCCGCGATATCGAGGCTGAGGTAGGCGAACTGGATGACGTCTTCCTGTATACGGTCGATGATCTGCAAAACGTCGTCACTGCCAATCAAACCTCGCGCCAGGAAGCGGCCGTCGAAGCCGAAAAAATCATCGATCTGCAAGTCATGCGCTTTATGCACTGGATGCGCTCACTGGATTCGGTGCCAACTATCTGTTCTTTGCGCGACAAGATAGAAGCACTCGGTGAGACTGAGTTGGAAGATGCCCAGCGGCGCCTTGCTAACGGCGAGAATCCGCAACAGGTTCTAGAGCATTTCGCCCGCAACCTCTCACGCAAATTTGCCCACGGACCCAGTCAGGCGCTGAAACAGGCCGGCCAGGAAGGCAATACCAGCCTGATCAGTACTGCCCGACGACTGTTTAAGCTCGCCCCCTGAACATGAACCCGACGATGCGAGTCAAACTCGAGCACCTGCTTGATCGCCAAGAAGAGATCAACGCGCTACTCTCAGATCCCACGGTGATTGCCCATCAGAACTCATTTCGCGATTTGTCGATCGAACTCGCCGACATTAGTCCAATCGTAGAGCATTTTCAGCGCTACCAAATCCTAGATGGAGAACTATCCGAAACCCGTAGCATGCTAGAGGACGGCGACCCCTCGATCCGACGCATGGCTCATGATGAGATGCCGCGGTTGCAATCCGAGCTAGAGCAGAGCCAGCAGGCGCTTCGCAAGTTACTGATTCCGCGCGACCCTAACGACGAACGGAATATCTTTCTCGAAGTGCGCGCTGGCACTGGCGGCGACGAAGCTGCGCTTTTTGCCGGTGATCTCTTTCGCATGTACAACCTCTATGCGGAGAAACGCAACTGGCGGGTCGAGGTCGTGAGCCAGAGTCCGGGTGAGCACGGCGGCTACAAGGAAATCATCGGCCGTGTTGCCGGACGCGGGGCCTATTCACAACTGAAGTTTGAATCCGGTGCCCACCGGGTGCAGCGCGTTCCCGAAACCGAAGCACAGGGACGGATACATACCTCGGCCTGTACCGTCGCGGTCATGCCTGAAGCCGACGAGATTGATGATGTTGAGATCAACACCACTGACCTGCGGATAGACACCTTTCGTGCCTCCGGGGCCGGCGGCCAGCATGTGAACCGTACCGATTCAGCAGTGCGGATCACTCACCTGCCCACAGGCGTCGTCGTGGAGTGTCAGGACGAACGCTCGCAGCACAAGAACAAAGCACGGGCCATGTCGGTCCTGCGCTCACGCCTGCTCGAAGCGGAAATCAGCCAGCAAAAAAGTGAAGAAGCGCAAAACCGGCGCAATCTGGTCGGTAGTGGTGACCGTTCCGAGCGCATCCGAACCTACAATTTTCCACAAGGCCGGGTCACCGATCACCGTATCAACCTAACACTGTACAAACTCGATGAGGTCCTTTCGGGAGATCTGAAGCCAGTCATCGAGCCGTTAATTGCCGAACACCAGGCAGACCTGTTGGCGACGACGAGTAGTGGCTGAACCGACCGCCTTGGCACTATTGCACCGCGCATGCCAGGCACTGACTGGGCAAAGCGATTCGCCGCGCCTGGATGCTGAGATCCTGTTGCAAGCCGCCTGCGGTATTGATCGCACAGCTTTTGCCTGTGATCCCGAAAAAGCGATAAGCTCGACCCAAGCCCGACAACTGCTGACCCTGGTCGAGCGTCGCCGTACCGGGGAGCCAATTGCATACATCCTGGGACACAAGGAGTTCTGGTCGCTGGATCTTGCTCTTAGTCAGGACACCCTGGTGCCACGGCCGGAAACCGAAATCCTCGTGCAAGCAGTGCTTGATGCCACACCGGCTGATTCACCAGTGGATATCGCGGACCTCGGTACCGGCAGCGGTGCCATCGCGCTGGCACTCGCCAGCGAACGCCCCCTTGCGCGTATCGTGGCAACGGACTCATCCAGGCGGGCGCTCGTCCAGGCAAGCAACAATGCCATGCGCCTGAATCTTGAAGTCACGTTTCAGCTTGGTAACTGGCTAGTCCCGCTGCAAGGGCAGGCCTTCGACATCATCGTCAGCAATCCACCCTACGTCTGCGAGGGTGATCTAGCACTGAAACGCAGTCCGTCCCTTTTTGAACCACAAGAGGCTCTTTTTTCTGGCCCTGATGGCCTTAGCGCTATCCGCCAGATTTGCGCGGGTGCCAGCAACTGCCTAAAGCCCGGTGGGATGCTGGCGCTGGAACACGGCCATGACCAGCGACCTGCACTGGATGAATTGCTGTTGGGCGCTGGCCTTGGCTCTATAGCCCACTTCAACGACTACGCAGGCCAAGCACGGGTGAGCACTGCACGCCGCGTGGCGGACAGCAACCACTAAATTTGGCATCAAACCTCAGGTACGACTACATGATCTTCCAGAAAAGCGCAGTGATTCCCACGTCGGACAAAACGCTGCCCGGACGGGCAGAGTTAACGCCCGTCGCGAAACAACACTATGTGAATGGTGCACCGCTTAAACCGCCCTTTCCTGCAGACAGCGAACAGGCGGTCTTTGGACTGGGCTGCTTCTGGGGAGCGGAGCGCTGCTTCTGGGAACTCGATGGCGTACTGACGACAGCCGTAGGTTACGCCGGCGGCAGCACGCCCAACCCCACCTACCAGGAGGTCTGCTCAGGGATGACCGGCCATACCGAGGTGGTGCTGGTAATCTTTGATCCCCGGCAAATAAGTTATGTCGAACTACTGAAAGTCTTTTTTGAATCGCACGACCCTACCCAGGGCATGCGCCAGAGCAACGACATTGGCACTCAGTACCGCTCGGCTATCTACACCGGCAATGAAGAACAGATCCGCATGGCCCATGACACAGCTACTCGATACCAAGGGGAATTGTGCAATGCCGGCTTTGCCGAGATTACGACTGAATGTGCCCCGGCCGGGAGATTCTTCTATGCCGAGGATTACCACCAGCAATACCTCGCCAAAAATCCGGGTGGTTACTGTGGTCTTGGCGAAACTGGCGTGCGCTGCGCCTGGTCTGCACCAAACGCACCCTGAAGAGAACGACTACGATACGGGCGGCTTGATCGGCATCGGGAAGGAAGCGATGTTGCCCTCTTTGGATTCGCCAGCCGGCACAATCTTAGCCTGCCCTTCTTTTTCGACCTCATCAATACGCACTATGGCGTGCAACGGAATATAGGTGCGCTTGACGCCCGAGAACTCACTCTTGAGTTTTTCGTCGGATGGGTCTACCACCAACTTGGATCGTTCACCAAAAATAATCTCGCCGACCTCAACAAAAGCATACATGCCGCCCTGGGAAACCTCTCGGGCATAAACCTCGTAGATGTTGCCCTGGCTGTGAAAAATGATCCGGAAGATGCTTTTTTTTGTCATAGCTTAATAGAAATCTGGTGCTAGGCTTTACGGCCGGGGCGCATTATAGCAACGCTGGCCATGTCACAATGCACTGTCTTGGCGGAAATTTTCAGTATTTGTGGCAGAAGTTTAGAATTTCACTTATGAAAGTGCAGTCACTTATTCGGGTCAGCGTGCTGCTTGCCACCGCCCTTGCATCGCACGGGGCTGGGGCTACCCTACCGGATTCGGTCGCCCAATTGATGCAGACCAACGGTATCCCGCTCGACTCGATCAGCGTGGTCATCAGACATGTGGGCTCCCAGACATCACAGATCACCCACCTGAGTCACACGCCACGCAACCCCGCATCAGTCATGAAACTGGTCACAACCGCGGCTGCACTCAATCTACTTGGTACCCAACACCGCTGGCAGACCGAGGCGCTTATTGATGGTACCTTGCGGGACGATACGCTGCAGGGTGACCTGATCCTGCGTGGGGGTGGCGATCCCTGGTTGGTCATCGAACGCTTCTGGCTATTGGCGCGCCAGTTGCGCGAACGTGGGTTAACCCATATCCAAGGCAACCTGGTACTCGATGACAGCCTCTTTGACCGCAAGGCTATCAGCCGAAAAACCATCGACGGCAAACATCAACGTAGCTACAACACGCGGCCCAGCGCACTGCTGGTGAACTTTGGTGCTACCTCATTGGTGTTTGATTCGCGTATGGGGCGGCTTGCGGTCCATGCTGACCCCGCTGCCACGACCCTGCGTCTGGTGAATTCAGTCAAACAAGACAACACCAGCTGCGCCAATCGACTGCACCGGATCACCCTTGAGTCCACCACCCACACACAGCAAACGGATGTGCAACTGGGCGGCACGTATCCCGCCAACTGCGGCCAGAGCTCCCTGCGACGCACCCTGCTGCCACATGGCCAGTACGTCTACGGAGTTTTCAAGGCCCTGTGGCAGCAGCTGGGCGGTACGCTATCGGGCAGCTGGATGTACGGTAGAACCCCGACACAAGCCAAAGTCCTGGGAACTCTCGATTCGTTATTCCTGGCCGATGTCATTCGGTACACCAACAAATTCAGTAACAACGTGATGGCGCGTAATCTATTGCTAACCCTCGCTGGCGAATTTGCAATGAGCCCGGCAACTCCAGCTAAAGGTGCCAAAGTCATCGAGGACTGGCTGGATGCCAGCAGTGTATTGATGCCGGCTTTGCGTATCGACAATGGTGCCGGACTCTCCCGAGATGCACGACTCAGCGCTGCAGGCCTGTCCACACTGTTGGAAAAAGCGACCACCGAACCCTGGTGGCCTGAATTTGTCGGTTCACTGCCAATCGCGACAATCGATGGTTCATTGCGCCAGCGTTTTTACGGAATTGCCCGACCCGGTCGACTTCGATTAAAGACAGGGCTGCTGCGCGATGTGCGCACACTGGCCGGCTATGCCATTGATCCATCTGGAAATACCTGGGTCATCGTGATCCTACACAACCATCCACGCGCAGCCGATGCTGTTGGTATCGAGATCCAGCACAAACTGCTGGAGACGCTGTTCCAGAATCAGCCCCGCGAGGCTAACTGATCGAACTAATCAAGCCTCGACAGAAAGTCCAAAATAGCCGTCGCTACCAGCTCGGGATCGTCCATATGCAGGTGATGCTTTCCGCTCAGCCATTGCACGCTCGCAGTTTGTAATGATGCAAGGCGAGGCGTCAAAGTTTCAGAGTTGGCCAGCAAGCCATCGTTGGCAAGCAGTACCCGGGTGGGCGTCTCAATGGCACCGAGATAGGCCAATACCTGCGACTCGGTTAGAAATACAGGTGACGGCAGTCGCAGCCGTGGATCGCTGCGCCAGCTATAGCCGCCTTCGACCTTGGCAAGGTTACGGCTTACCAAGGCTTGTGCGGCTTTGTGGCCCATCTTGCCGAGTCGTGCACGCGCCATGATTAACGGCTCAAGGTCAGGGTACAGAACCGGCACCTTCTCGCGAAGCTTGGCGTAAGCTGAGATCGAGTCACCCAACCGACCCGGAGCGCCATCGGCCGCTTGGGACACTGGGCCAAGGTTTTCGATGAGCAGCATTGCCCGAATACGCATGGGCGCTGCAACAGCCACCGTGGTTGAGATCGCGCCACCCAAGGAATGCCCCAACAACACTAGCTCTTTCCAATCCAGAGCATCAGCGACCTCGAGTACTGCTGGTGGGTAGTCCATTAAATGGTAACGCGCACCTGCGGGCCGGTGCTGTGAAAAACCATGGCCTGGCAGGTCGATCGCCACAAGATTAAGGCCGGTCAGATAAGGGGCGATCGGCAAAAAACTCGCGGCGTTATCCAGCCATCCATGTACAGCCAGCACCGGGAGTCCATCGGCTGATCCCCAGCGAAGCCCTCGGATCGTACCTGCACTGGGCGTTTCGACACAGAACGGCTGGTAGTTCATGGCGGTCCTAATGTCTCCCCGGAAAGCCTTCAGGCCGCAACCTAGAGATCCTAATTAATTGTTTTTTATACAAAATATCAAAAATAAAGTTATACAAGGTGGCCATACGAACAAGGTTTTTACACTGTTTTTCCCTGTCAAGACTATCATTTGATCGGGATTAGGTATAAATATAGACAAAGTTAATTTACATAACTATTAATCAAATTAATACTGATTATTAGCCCATTCGAGGACGCTGTTATGTCGCAAGGGACACAAACTCAGAATAATAGTCTGGCGCAGGCGATACGCCACTCATTCACTCTGACTGATAACGAGACTGGTGAGTCCTGGGAGTTACCCATCCTGCATGGCGCCGTTGGCCCCAAGGTAATCGATATCCGCAAACTCTACAGTCAAACCGGCGCATTTACCTATGATCCCGGATTTACCTCCACTGCATCGTGCTCATCGGAGATCACCTATATCGACGGTGAGGCCGGAATTCTGCTGCACCGGGGCTATGCCATTGCCGACCTTGCCAAGAATACCGACTTCATGGATGTCTGTTACCTGCTGTTGCATGGTGAGTTACCCTCCCCGGAAGAAAAGGAACAGTTCGACGGCGACATTACCCGCCACACTATGCTGCACGAACAACTGGTACGGTTCTACAGCGGGTTCATGCGCAGCGCCCACCCGATGGCCATCATGGTTGGGGTGGTTGGCGCCTTATCGGCGTTCTACCACGACAGCACTGACATCAACGACCCACTGCAGCGCATGTCCGCCGCCCATCGGTTGATCGCGAAGATGCCGACCATCGGTGCCTACGCCTTTAAATACTCTCTGGGTCAACCATTCATGCAACCCAGTAACAACCTCACTTACTCGGAAAACCTGCTCCAGCTGATGTTCGGCGTGCCGACCCAGGATTACGAAGTTAACCCGGTGCTGGCTCGCGCTATTAACCGCATCCTGATCTTGCACGCAGATCATGAACAAAATGCGTCGACCTCTACGGTGCGTCTGGCTGGCTCCTCGGATGCCAATCCGTTTGCCTGCGTGGCCGCTGGCATTGCTTCATTGTGGGGCCCCGCTCATGGGGGTGCCAACGAAGCGGTATTGAGTATGCTTCAGGAGATCGGCACCAAGGACCGGATCCAGAAATTCGTCAAGAAGGCTCAGGACCCCGACGACCGGTTTCGACTGATGGGTTTCGGCCATAGGGTATATAAGAACTACGACCCGCGGGCCACAGTAATGCGTGATACCTGTCACGAGGTACTGAAAGAACTGGGCATCCAGGACCCAACGCTGGACCTGGCCCTGGAGCTTGAGCAGATCGCCCTCAACGATTCCTATTTCGTTGACAAGAAGCTTTATCCAAACGTGGACTTCTACTCTGGAATCATTCTGCGTGCCCTGGGTTTCCCGACCAATATGTTTACGGTGCTATTTGCCATCGGCCGCACCGTAGGCTGGATTTCCCACTGGAAAGAAATGATGGACTCTTCCGAGAGCCGGATCGGCCGACCACGCCAGCTCTACGTCGGCAAAGAAGAGCGCCCGTTTACTGCAGTTTCCCAGCGCGAACATACCGAGAAACGATCGGGCTGGGCCTGGCTATGGGGCGGAAATCGCAAAAACGACTGACGCAGAGCACCGATCAACTGTTCCTGATCGAGACCAACGCTAATGAAATGTGTGGTCTATAAAGGTATACGCAGGCAGGACACCTACCTGTATGTTGCTTCGGCTGAAACGCTTACGGGGCTTCCCAAAGCGCTACTCGACCAGCTCGGAGAGCTACAACAGGTGATGGAATTGGATCTGACGCCACATGTCAACCTGGCGGCGGCAGACCCCGCTGCTGTGATGAACAGCATAGAATCACGGGGATTCTACCTGCAGCTGCCCCCGGGGACCCAGGCCAACACATGCTGACCAAAATCCTTTTTACCCTTGCCGTGATACTGGTGGTTGCACTGGTCTTTCGAACCAAGAGTCAGCCTGCCGAGGCGTCAGCGACTCCTGTCCCTGACAAAGGGGGGATTTCAGCCCCTATGGTCGCCTACTCTCTACTGGGTCTGGTGATCGCGATCTCGGCATTGGTTTTTGTCCTGCACTGGCAAGAACAGCACCGCATCATTAATATCCGTGTGGTAGACAGCCAGGGCACAACCTTGAACTATCAGGCCTACAAAAAGGCAGTTGACGGTCGACGCTTTACCACCATTGACGGTCTGGCAGTAGATCTCGCTGACAGTGACCGCATCGAAATTCTGGAAAAGGAAAACTGAACATCATGAAAACACTGGACTTCACGCTTTCCAGCCCTTTGCGATGGCTTGCTGGGGCCGTGATACTGACCTTCGGTCTGAGCACCCTGGCCGCTGACTTCGACCCCTTTGTCGGACACTATGCCGGTAGCACTACGATCGTTGGCAACACTGAAGGCACTGCCAGCGGCCGCCAGATCGCGGTGGATATCAGCAAACGCAAAAAGGGTTTTCGCATCAACTGGTCTACTACCAAGGCGAAGTCAGGTAAAAGCAAGGAATATACAATCGACTTTGTGCCAACCAAGCGCGACCATATCTATGCAGCCGCGCAAAAGGTTAACGTGTTCGGTGGCAAGAAACCACTCGACCCGTTGCAGGGCGACCCCTACATGTGGGCCCGTTTCACAGGCAAGAGCATGAAAATTCTCGGCCTGCTGATCAACGAACAGGGAGAGTTCGAGCTTTTCTCCTATACACGTACACTGCACGATGACGGGCAGGCCATGTCCCTGCGCTACCTGCGCCTTGACGAGACGGGAGAACAGCGTGTTATTGAAGGGGAACTGCGCCGGCAGGCTGACTGATGATGACAGCTGCAACGGCCAGCTCACACTTGCTGGGATAAAAGAGTCCGGACGCTAGGAAGTACCCCCTTTTGTATCATGCGTCGGCGGCGGTGGCCAACGAAAGTCATGCAGATTAGCCCCGAGGTCAACATCCTGACGCAAGGTGACGAGTCGGCGGGTCAGTGCGATGCCATCCAGCCCGGCGCGCAGCTTCTCACCGAGTTTTCCCGCAATCTGCGGGGCTGCTTTGATCACGCCATCGAGGCCACCATAGTCATGTAACAGTCGGGCCGCAGTGTGCACTCCGACCGAGCGAATGCCTGGTAGCCCCAGCGAGGGATCACCCGCCAGACTGAACAGATCAACCAGTTGCACGGGTTCGACTCCGAAACGATCACGTATCCAGAAACTGTCGTGCGCCACATCATTGAAGTGGTCGTGAACGGCAATATGGTCACAAACCAACTGGCAGAAACTTTTGTCCGTGGACAGAATTACCACCGAAATACCCTTTACGGCGGTACGGGCAGCAATCGAGCCGATGAGATCATCCGCTTCAAAGCCTTCTGCAGACAAGGCGTTGACACCAATCCCGGCAAGGGCGCTGAGAATAGTTGGCAGATTAGCTCGAAGATCTTCCGGCATCCCGACCCGATTCTTTTTGTAATCCGGATACTCCAGCGAACGCCAACTCAGCTCTTCACCTTCCATTACCAGAATTACGTGACTGGGATGATGCCGACGCAAAGCCCGGCGTGCCGATGCCACACAAGCTGTCAGCACTCCATCGTCACGCTCCTCTGCCGCATCCGGTACACCAGCATGAATTCGGCGTATCAGGTTGAGCCCATCTATCAGCAGTACCGCCATCCATGTCCTCCCCGGCGAGGGTGGACGACCCAGTATACGGCTACTGCCAGATTATTGCGCTGGAGAATCTAGAGAATGTAGCGCGAAAGGTCCTCATCCTCGGCGAGATCAACCAGATGTTGATCCACATAGTCCCGATCGACCAACTCCAATTGCCCTGAGCGATCAGCCGCTGCAAACGAAATCGTCTCCAGCAAGCGCTCCATGACGGTATGCAGTCGCCGCGCGCCGATATTCTCGATCCGTTCATTAACCTGCCACGCCACTTCGGCTATTCGCTCGATACCATCTGGTGCAAACTCCAGGCTGACCCCTTCGGTCGCCATCAGCCCAGCGTACTGCTCGGTCAACGAAGCATCCGGTTCGGTCAGGATACGAACAAAATCGCCGGAGTCCAACGCGTCGAGTTCAACCCGTATTGGCAATCGACCCTGCAGTTCCGGTATCAGATCCGAGGGTTTATTCATCTGAAAAGCGCCCGAGGCGATAAACAAAATATGATCAGTCTTGATCATGCCGTTGCGGGTACTGACGGTGCAGCCTTCAATCAACGGTAGCAGATCGCGCTGGACGCCCTCGCGCGACACATCGGCACCCTGGGCCTCGCTGCGGCCAACAATCTTGTCGATCTCGTCAAGAAAAACAATACCATGCTGCTCTACCCGCTCAAGTGCTTCGTGCTTAAGTTCGTCGTCATTGACGAGTGCGCCGGCCTCTTCTTCGGTGAGCAATCGCAATGCTTCGCGCACCTTGACCTTGCGCGCAGTCTTGCGCTGACCACCCAGATTCTGAAACATGCCCTGCAACTGATCAGTCATCTGCTCCATTCCTGGCGGGCCCATAATCTCCACCCCCACAGTCGGAGTCGCAACTTCAATTTCGACTTCTTTATCGTCCAGCTTGCCTTCACGCAACAATTTGCGAAGGCGCTGGCGGCCGGCTCCCTCTTCTTGATCAGCGGCTACAGCGTCATCAGCGGAGTCAACACCGCGGGCCTGTGGCAACAGCAGATCCAGCAACTGCTCCTCGGCGGCATCTTCAGCGCGCGGACGTACACGCTCCAATGCTTCCTCGCGGCTCATCTTGATCGCCATATCCACAAGATCACGAATGATTGAATCGACCTCGCGACCGACATATCCTACCTCGGTGAACTTGGTCGCCTCGACCTTGATAAACGGTGCTCGGGCCAGGCGCGCCAGACGTCGAGCTATCTCGGTCTTGCCCACCCCGGTAGGGCCTATCATCAATATGTTCTTTGGCGTGATCTCATTGCGGAGAAATTGGTCTGGCACTTGAGCCCGCCGCCAGCGATTTCTAAGAGCGATCGCGACAGCCCGCTTCGCCTGTGCCTGACCAATAATGTGCTTGTCGAGCTCCTCGACAATCTCGCGGGGCGTCATCTCGGACATAGTATCGTTCTATTGGAAAAGTTCTTGGGTCTATGAACGCAGGAAGATAAAGTGCCCGGCACAATCAGTCCAAAGTGGCTTACGCCGACTCACTGTGGTGCAATCTCCAGCTCTTCAATGGTAAGTTCGCAGTTGGTGTAGATGCAGATACCGGCAGCAATATGCAGTGATTTCTCAACGATCTGGCGGGCATCAAGATCGGTCTCGCCAACCAGTGCCTGGGCCGCAGCCTTAGCATAGGCACCGCCAGAACCTATCGCCATGATCCCGCCCTCAGGCTCTATAACATCCCCCGTACCCGAAAGAATCAGTGACACCGATGCATCGGCAACTGCAAGCAGAGCCTCCAGCCGGCGTAGCATACGATCTGTGCGCCAATCCTTGGACAACTCAACCGCAGCGCGAGTGAGATTGCCCTGATGTTTTTGCAGTTTGCCCTCAAAACGTTCGAACAGTGTGAACGCGTCCGAAGTGCCGCCCGCGAACCCCGCGATCACCGTATCATCATGCAATCGCCGAACCTTGCGCGCGTTGCCTTTCATCCGGGTATCACCAAGTGTGACCTGGCCATCCCCACCAATCACCACCTGATTGCCTCGGCGAACCGAGAGAATGGTAGTGCCTCGCATTTGGGTTGTGCTCATTGAACGGTCTCAGTGTGTCCTAAAGGCAATATCGGGTCTGACCCAACATCTTTCAACCACTAGTCCACCAGTTTAAGGTGGGGCTTACCGCGCGCAGGCGGTTCGTTCAGCGCCTCATCGGCTTTGAGATTCTCGGGCGGATCTTCAAAAGACATACCCTGACGGCTCTCGCGGCCAAATACCGCAATAACTGCTGAGACCGGCACAATCACCGACCGCGAAACACCCTGAAAGCGGGCTGAGAAAGAGATAAAGTCGTTTCCCATGTCCAGATTATCCGCTGCCTGAGGGCTAACGTTCAGCACAATCTGCCCGTTCTCAACGAACTCACTGGGTACCTCAACGCCACTGATCGTGGCATTAACCAGCAACTGTGGCGTCAGGTGATTATCAATAGCCCAGTCGCGAATCGCCCGTATCAGATAAGGGCGGTTTGAACTCGCCTCAATGTCATCAGATCCCATCAGACCCGGCAAACAGCAGTGCGCCTCAGGCGGCGCGAATCTCTCGCTCGGCTTCGCTCAGGCTTGCCTGGAAACCCGGTTTATCAAACATCCGGCCGCCGTAGTCAAGAATCTTCGAAGCCTGCCGAGGCAGATCTAATTTCAGCACAGGCAACCGCCACAACAGTGCGGCCAGATAGCAATCAACCAGGCTGAATTCATTGCCAAGCGCATACTTTTGCTGCCCGAAATGGTTCGACATTGCCATCAAACCATCCCACAGACTTTTACTCAGCTTCCTGTCGACGCGCGTACCGGTAGTGATACAAAACTGTAGCGCATCCAGCCAGTCACGACGTAATCGGGTCACCATTACCCGGGCCTGGGCACGGGCGGTCGGGTCGCTGGGCAGCAGCGGTGGGTGCGGAAACCTTTCATCGAGATACTCGCTGACGACCATGCTGTCGTATAGAACCAAATCACGGTCCACCAATGTCGGCGTTTCCCCGTAAGGATTCAGCTCAGCAACCTCCTGGTCTGCGCGCCTATCGGTCGAGTAAATGACTTCGTAGCCAATCTCTTTCTCGCTCAAGACGAATCGGCAAACGTGACTGTAGAGGCAAAGCGGTCCAGAGTAGAGTTTCATAGTTGATTAACCAAAGCATTTATCCTGTATACCAACGCAGTGCAATAGTGTGCCGTCAATGGATGTCTCGCCAGTATTCCTTTTTTAAAGCGTAGCTAAGCCCCATAAAAACAAGCATGAAACCCATCACCCAGAAACCGATACGGTAACGCACCAGTTTGGCTGGCTCAGCGAGGTAGACCATAAAGTTGGTTAGATCACTGATCGCCTCGTCATAGGCGGCCTCGCTCATCTCGCCCGATACGATCTGCTCGAAGCCGCTGAACTGGCTCACACCGTGTGAATCGTCAAACTGGGCTTCACGCATGCCTTGCCATTCGTACAGCACATGGGGCATCGCAACGCTTGGAAAGAGCGTGTTGTTCCATCCAGTCGGGGTAGTCTCGTCACGATAAAAACTTCGCAGGTAGGTATAAATCCAGTCTGGCCCACGAGAGCGCGCAGTCAGGCTGAGGTCGGGTGGCACGACCCCGAACCATGCCTTGGCATCCTCAGATGCCATATTTACAGTCATCAGTTCCCCCGGCTTATCTGCCACAAACATCAAGTTCTCAACCAACGTCCGGGTATCAATCTCAAGATCAGCAGCCATCCGCTCATACCGCATATAGGAGGCCGCATGGCAGGATAGGCAATAGTTGACAAAAGTATGCGCTCCGCGGCGCAGCGAGCCTTTATCAGCCAGATTGATGTACACCGAATCCAGGTTTTCTCCTCCTCCAGACGCCAGCAGTGCGGGCGATACGAGCAGGGATACGATCAGTAATAGCTTTTTTATCACGCTCATCATGAACTCCTACCTCACCCGGTCCGGCTCGGGCTTTGTGGGGTCGAGTCGGGTATAAATTGGCATGAGCAGAAAAAACGCGAAGTAAATCACCAGACCAATCTGCGCCCATATAAGATTCTTGAACCAAAAAATATCAACGTGTCCAGGATTCTTCGTTCCCAGGTAACCGAGCATAAGAAAAGTCACCACAAAAAGTATGAGGAAGGTCTTGTATAGCCAGCCACGGTAGCGAATCGAGCGAACCTTGGCACGATCCAGCCACGGTAAGAAAAAGAACATCACAATCGCAGCACCCATCGCGATCACACCCCACAACTTCGCACCCCCGGGCAACCATTCAAAGGTGACAGCCCGCAGAATTGAGTAATACGGGGTGAGATACCACAACGGCACAATATCCGGCGGTGTCTGCAGAATATCGGCAGGTGCAAAATTGTCTTTCTCTAAAAACCAACCGCCAAGTTCGGGCACAAAAAAGACAATGGCCAAAAACACGGTCATAAAGACCGCCACGCCAAAGGTGTCTTTCACAGTGTAGTACGGGTGGAATGGAATCCCGTCTACGGGGATCCCATCCTTGTCCTTGTTTTTCTTGATCTCAATCCCATCAGGATTGTTTGAGCCCACCTTGTGCAGGGCCACAATGTGTAAATAGACCAGCAATGCCAGCAACAAGGGCAATAGGATGACATGGAACGCGAAAAAGCGGTTTAGCGTAGCATCGGAGATCACGAAATCGCCGCGGATCCACTCGGCTAATGGTTCCCCGATGCCAGGGATCGCGCCAAACAACGAGATGATGACCTGGGCGCCCCAATAGGACATATTGCCCCAAGGTAGCAGGTAGCCAAAAAAGGCTTCAGCCATCAATGCGACGTAGATCACCATACCCAGCAACCAAATGAGCTCACGCGGATTGCGGTGCGAGCCATACAACAGAGCGCGGAACATGTGTAGGTATACGGTGAGGAAAAACATCGATGCCCCGACGCCGTGCAGATAACGTACGAACCAACCTGCGGGTACATCGCGCATGATGTATTCGACAGAGGCAAATGCCAGGTCGGCATCAGGCTTGTAATGCATGGTCAGGACAATGCCGGTGACAATTTGCAGCACCAGCATAAGCAGAGACAACGACCCAAAGTAGTACCAAATATTGAAGTTTTTCGGCGCATAATATTGCGCCATATGCTCCTGCCAGACTTTCGTTAAGGGGAAGCGATCGTCTATCCAGTTGAGAAGACTCATGCAGTCGTCTCCTCTTCATCTATCCCTATGACGATACGGTTATCCGACAGATAAGAATGCGGCGGCACTTCAAGATTAGTAGGGGCAGGTACGTTCTTATAGACCCGACCTGAAAGATCAAACTTGGAGCCGTGACAGGGACAGAAGAATCCACCAACCCAGTCGTCGCCAAGGCCTGACGCGGCGCCTTTGCCAAAATTCTTGCTGGGCGCGCAGCCGAGGTGGGTGCAAACTCCGAGCACGACTAAAACATCGGGACGGATGGATCGGTGTGCGTTACGGGCATAATCCGGCTGCTGCTCAACCACAGTGGAATCTGGATCGGACAGATCGCTCACGATGCTGACGAGTTCTAAAAGCATGGCCTCGTCACGGCGCAATATCCAAACTGGCTTGCCGCGCCATTCCACAACTTTCATGTGTCCCGGGGCCAGATCAGTTATATCAACTTCGACCGGCGCTCCGCCCGCTCGCGCACGGGCACTGGGTTTCATACTGGCCACTAGTGGCACAGCCAGCGCAACAGCGCCGGCAAGGCCAACGCCTGTGGTCACGGTGGTAAGCACGCGACGTCTATCGTTATTTATATTGTCAGCCATGAAGCTCTCTTGTGTTAATCACAAAAGGCGCCCTGCAAACATCTCAGGCGCCAACTAAAAAAGAGCCGCGATTATAGCAAATCAGCTTGTTTGCCCGGCACCTGGAATCGCCTTTTTGGGTTATCCCTCATCACTCACGGCCAGCGCCAGCGCAGCCAGGCGGGAGGCGTGGGAAAAAGGGTTCTGCGCCACGGTATCATAGGCGCGGTCAAGCATCGCTCGGGCCCAATGGGAAAGCACGGGATCTGCCCCGGCACGTGCCAGTTGCAGGCTGACTTTCGCCAGTACCGCATCAGGCGCTGGCAAAGAACCATCTGAGAAACTCTCGTGCAGTCCTGAGTCAGCCAGCGCTATACCTGGCTCGCGGCGCCAGCCGTTAGCTATCCTAAAATCACGCCAGCCTGCCTTGGCCACCTGAGTCGCAAGCCTGAAATCCGCTGAATCTCCCGACCAGCGGGCAAAATCCAGCAAAGCGCGCGCCAGGTAAGCGTAATCTGCGAGCGTGACCACTCCCAGTGGTTCGTCATCGGCTATAGCACGGTAGAGAGTGCCATCGCGCCACAGCGTCTCCTCTAGATAAACTTTGATCCCCCTGGCGATATTTGTATATCGCGCAGCGCCGGTCTGGACCGATGCCGCAACGAAAGCTTGCAGAGCCAGTGCGTTCCACCCCGCCAGCTGCTTGTCGTCAACCGGAAGGTCCCGGGTACGGCGCAGGATGCGCAATTTTGCCATCGCACTGGCCAGCAGCGTGTGCACATCGGCCAGTGGTCGCCCGACGCCGTTTGCAACTTCATTCAGGGGCAACTGGTTTACCAGAAGATACCCCTGCTCGAAAGGCGCTGGGCCATCGAGCGACCATGTTGCGCGCAGAACTTCAAGCTCATCTTTATGTAGTGTCCGCTGCAAAGTCTCAAGGTCGAATAGGTAATACGCCCCTTCACGGCCCTGGGCGTCAATCGCCGAAAGTGACGCGACCATGGCCCCGCCATCGCTGAGCATATGATCTGCCATGAAGTCCAGGGTAGAGAGGCCGACCTCAATGTAATCCTCATGCTGCAATACCTGCCCGGCTCTCAGGTAGAGCGAAGCAAGCTGCGCATTGTCATAAAGCATTTTCTCGAAGTGCGGCTGGCTCCACCCGGGATCTACGGTATAACGGAAGAACCCTCCATCAACATGGTCGCGTAGGCCGCGCCAGGCCATCGCATCGAGCGAACTTTTCAGTACCTCACGCACCCGCGCACTGGTCCGGTGCTGATAGCGGTCCAGCAGATATTCCAGCTGTGGCACGTGTGGAAAGCGTGACTGATCACCAAAGCCCCCTTCAAAAGTATCGGCAAAAGCCAGTGCGATCTTTTCAAAACTTTTACCCAGAGAAACTACTTGGGCCGGGTCAACCTGGCCAGCACTATCCAGAAATTCATCGGTGCCAACGGGTCGGGCCATTGCGGTGAGGTGCTCGGAGTCTTCGCGCCAGATTTCATTCAGTTGCCGGATCACCTTGGCGAACGAATCTGACGGCAGGTACAAAACCGCATAGAGTGGATAACCCTCGGGGGTCAAAAAAACATTCAGCGGCCAACCACCACGACCTTGGGTTTTCTGGACAAAATCCATGAGCGTCTCGTCTAAAGCTGGTTGTAACTCACGATCGACTTTGACCGGCACAAAATCCCGATTCAGCATCAGTGCGATTTGCGGGTTGCGATAACTCTCGCGCTGCATCACGTGACACCAGTGGCATGAGAAGTAACCCACCGAGACATAGACCAGTTTGTCTTCTTGGCGGGCTTTTTCAAATGCCGACTCACTCCAAACCTGCCATGCCACAGGATCATTGCCGTGCAACGCAAGATAAGGCGAAGGGTGTGAACCAAGCTGGTTGGTCAGCGCCTGTGCTGGGCACGCCAGGGCCAGCCACAAGCAAAGAGTGCCCAGTGTTCTCATGTTTCCAGACCGTTGTGGCGCAGTAAAGCCTCAACCGAGGGCTCGCGCCCGCGAAACGCGGTGAAATTATCCAATGGATCGTTGACACCACCGCTCTCAAGTATCAATTGCAAAAAATCACGGCCACACCTGGGATCAAAAATTCCATCTTCCTCAAAACGACTGAAGGCGTCTGCTGACAGCACCTCGGCCCACTTGTAACTGTAGTATCCCGCCGCATAACCCCCAGCAAAAATATGCGAGAAGCTGTTTTGGAAGCGATTCCATGTGGGCGTCTGAACAATCGCTATTTTTTCGCGCACTGTATCGAGCGTCTGTTGAATGGCCTGCGCCGTCAACAACGGCTCGGCACCATGCACAGCCATGTCAAAAATCGAGAATTCCAGCTGGCGCAACATCTGCAACGCACACTGGAAATTGCGAGCACCGCGCAGCTTATCGAGTAAATCATCCGGCAGTGGCTTCCCGGTCTGGTAGTGGCCGGAGATCGCCACTAATGCCTCAGGTGCCCAGCACCAGTTCTCCAGAAATTGACTCGGCAACTCCACTGCATCCCAGGGAACACCGCTGATACCCGCGACAGCGGGCTCGTCGACCTGCGTCAGGAGGTGATGGAGACCGTGGCCAAACTCGTGAAACAGCGTAACTACATCATCGTGGGTCAACAGCGACGGCTTGTCGCCTACGGGTGGCATGAAATTACAAGTCAGAAAAGCCACCGGTAACTGGACGGTGCCATCGGCCAAACGCCGCCGGCCAATACAGTCGGCCATCCAGGCGCCGCCGCGCTTGTGAGAGCGCGCATACAGATCGAGAAAAAAACATCCTCGCGTTACACCGGTATGATCCCGCAGTTCAAAAAACTGCACGTCCTCGTGCCAGGTGTGCTCACATTCCGCCTTAATGGCACGTATGCCAAAAAGTTTTTCGGTCACAGCAAAGAGTCCCTCGAGTACCCGCGGCAACGGAAAGTAGGGCCGGACCTGCTCATCGGAAAAAGCAAATCGCGACTGTTTGAGTTTCTCCGAGTAATAAGGAATATCCCAGGCCTGTAAATCGTCGTGGCCATATGTCGAACTTGCGAACTCCCGCAACTCGTCAAACTCAACCTGTGCCGCGGGACGGGTGCAGGCAGTCAACCGCTGAAGAAAATCACTGACCTCCTGTGGTGACGCAGCCATGCGATCTTGAAGTGCATACTCGGCGTAACTGGCAAAACCCAGTAGCCGGGCCATCTCGCCACGCCGGGTGAGAATCTCGACCATCAGATCACCACTGTCAAAACGCTTGGCGTCAGGGCCGACCTCGCTTGCCCGGGTTACGTAAGCCTCGTACATCTGCCGCCTCAACCTGCGGTGCTCACTGAACATCATGAATGGCAGATAGAACGGTGCCTGCAGCGAGAACCGCCAACCCGAACAACCTGCAGCGCTGGCCGCCTCATGGGCCAACTCGACCACACTGTCCGGCAGTCCAGCAAGATCTGCCGTCTCATCCAGGTCAAGAACCCAATGATCGGTAGCGTCCAGAAGGTTCTGCTCGAAACGGTTGGCGAGGCTTGCCAGTTCGGTCACAATTTCACGAAAACGCTCCCGCGGCGATCCTTTGAGTTCTGCGCCGGCAAGTCGAAAATCGCGCAGCGCATTTTGCACCACCTTGCGCCGTGCCGCAGAGAGCCCGGTAAACCCACTGCTGTCGGCTATACGGTGGTAACCGCGATAAAGAGCCCGGTTCTGCCCGACCTCACTCTGAAAGGCGCTGATTTTGGGCAAACAAGCATCAACTGCGGTGCGCAACTCCTGGCTATCGCGCACGGCATTAAGATGTGATACCGGTGACCAGACTCGCTCCAGTTGCTCTTCCATATCCTGCAATGGTTCAGCAAAAGACTCCCAGCCCGCATCATCGGCTTGTGATTCAAGGGCCTGTACCTGTAAACGGTGCTGGTGCAGCACGACATCGAGTGCCGGCTCTACCAGCGACGGCTCGATTTCGCGAAAACGTGGTAACCCGCTCAGATCCAGCAGGGGATTGTCAGTGAGGGGGCTATCTTGGTTACTCATAAATTGATCGCTATCGGTCATGGCAGGCGCCCCACCTGTCCACATGGACATTTGCGTCACTGCCAAAGTTACTTCGATTACTCTATCATTATGGGCCGTCAGCGCGAGTTAAAGCGCCTCTTTCCCAGATCTTTAAAATATGACTGAACATTTTGATTTCCTCGTAATAGGCGGTGGCAGCGGTGGCATGGCAGGCGCGCGGCGCGCGGCAGAGTACGGTGCCCGCACGGCGATCGTAGAGGGCGATCGACTTGGCGGGACCTGCGTCAATGTAGGCTGCGTACCCAAGAAGATGATGTGGAATGCGGCGCACTTTGCCGACACTCTGGCTATCGCTGATGACTACGGCTTTGCCCTGCCGGATACCACATTCGACTGGGCATCGTTCAAAGATGCGCGCGATGCGTATATCTTAAGACTGAACGGTATCTACCAGCGTAATCTGGAATCCTCAAAGGTATCACTGTATACCGGTTGGGCTCAGTTTGACTCCACCTCAACCGTTCGCGTGGGTGACCAGTGCCTTAGCGCTGACCACATCCTGATTGCGACTGGCGGACGGCCGATGGTGCCCAAGGTGCCCGGAGCGGATCTCGCTATTACCAGCGATGGCTTCTTTGATCTTGGCACCCAGCCACAGCATCCACTGATTATCGGTGCCGGGTATATCGCGACTGAACTCGCCGGGGCGCTTAATGCGCTTGGATCCAATGTCACCATGGCGCTGCGCAAAGACATCCTGCTGCGTGGGTTCGATATCACCCTGCGCGAGAGCGTCATGGACGAAATGACATCCGCTGGAATCAACATTCTGACCGGCGTACAGATAGAGGCTATTGTTCGCGAAGAAAATGGGCTGCTGGCGGTACAGCGCCAGAACGGTGAGCAGATAAGCGGGTTCGACTGCATTATCTACGCCATCGGCCGCGATCCAGCCACTGACACCCTGGGCCTGGCATCGACTGGAATTAAACCCGACAACGCGGGCTACCTAGGCACGGATGAATGGCAGAACACGACTGTGCCGGGGATTTACGCTGTTGGTGATGTCACCGGGCGCCAGGCCCTGACGCCGGTGGCCATTGCTGCCGCAAGGCGCTTGTCGGATCGGCTTTTCGGCGGCCAGGATGAGGCGCGCCTGGATTACTTGAATATCCCGAGTGTGGTGTTTTCCCACCCTCCGATCGGCACCGTTGGCCTGACAGAAGACGAGGCACGACAAACTTACGGCCATGACAACGTCAAGATTTACCAGAACCGCTTTACCGACCTGTTTTACTCTGTGACAGACCATCGCGTACCGACCGTGGTCAAACTGGTAGTCACTGGCGCGCAAGAGACAGTGGTAGGCTGTCACGTCGTTGGCCGAGCTGCCGATGAGATGATTCAGGGTTTCGCCGTAGCGGTAAAAATGGGTGCGACCAAAGCGGATCTGGACAACACCGTGGCAATCCATCCCACTGCAGCTGAGGAGTTGGTCACCCTGCGGTGAAGTCGCTCCCCACCTTGCCAAAATAGCTCTGCAAAACATCATCTAAGCACCAACAACGCGGGCTCCTTTACAATCTGCGACTAAAGGTTTTCAGGAGTACACAATATGGCGTGGTGGGGCAAACTGATCGGCGGTACGCTAGGCTTCATGATGGGTGGGCCGCTGGGTGCACTGCTCGGCAGCAGTATCGGCCATCAATTTGACAGTGGCAGGCGCCGCGCAGGTGGCTTTGATGTCGGCGGGCAGGAACGTACCCAGGCTGCGTTTTTTACCGCAACTTTCTCTGTCATGGGACACCTGGCCAAGGCCGATGGGCAGGTATCGGAGCACGAGATTCAGGCGGCACGCAGTCTGATGCACCAGATGCGGCTAAACAAAGCCCAGCGTGAAGCGGCGATCGATCTATTCGAAAAAGGCAAGGAACCCGACTTTCCCCTCGATGCGGTACTGCACCAGTTTCGCAGCGAATGCCACCGACGCACCACACTGCTGCGCATGTTCCTGGAAATACAGGTGCAGGCTGCCTGGGCCGATGGCCGTATAGATTCGGCCGAAAACCGCATCCTCGCCCATGTGGGTGAAGTCCTCGGTTTCAGCACTGCTGAGATTGAACAGTTAGTGAATCTGGTCTCCGGAGCGGCGGGCCAAGGGCAATCAGGCCACCGGATGCAGCCACTCGAAGACGCTTACCAGGTGCTGGGCATCTCGGCCGACGCACCTGACGGCGAGGTCAAGAAAGCCTATCGCCGACTGACCAACCAGCACCATCCCGATAAACTCGTCGCCAAAGGTATGCCTGAGGAGATGATCCAACTTGCCAATGAAAAGACTCAGGAAATCCGAAACGCCTGGGAGCGTGTACGCGATCACCGCGCTGCTCAAAACTGATTCCATCGCCACGGTAGATTAAGGCTGATCTGATGAACTTATCCCGAATGCTCAACCAGCGTGCAGCCAACAATAAGCCCGTTCGGGTCGTGATGATCGGCTGTGGCAAATTCGCCACCATGTACCTGGCCCAAGCCCGACGAACCCCAGGCATTCACGTCGCCGGGATCGCCGACCTTGATATCAGTCGGGCCAAGATTAATCTCACCGCTGCTGGATGGCCCCCTGAACAGTTCAGCGCCGCCACCCTTGACGATGCCCTGGGCAGCGGCCGAACTGTCCTGAGCGAAAATGCATCAGCCCTGATCAGCTCCGGGGCGATCGACGTGGTCATCGAGGCAACCGGCATGCCCCGGGCGGGCATCAGTCACTGTCGCCAGGCGATCGCTGCTGGCCACCATATTGTGATGGTCAATGTCGAAGCCGATGTTCTGGCCGGGCCGTTACTGGCACGCGAGGCTGCCCGTGCCGGCGTAGTCTATAGCCTGGCCTGGGGTGATCAACCGGCGTTGATCTGCGAGCATATCGATTGGGCCCGCAGCTGCGGCTTTGAAGTCACCGCTGCGGGCAAGGGTACCCGTTACCTGCCAGATTATCATTCGCTCACCCCTGACACAGTGTGGGCTGTGCTCCAGCAATATCTCGATATCGATGATCCAGAAAGTATCAACCTGCAGATGTTTAACTCTTTTCTTGATGGCAGCAAATCGGCTATTGAAATGACTGCTGTGTGTAATGCAACAGGCCTGATACCCCAGGACGCGGGTCTGCAGTTTCCCAGCGCGTCGAGGTTTGAACTCGCCGACATCTGCAAGCCCAGCAGTGATGGCGGTGTGCTGACGCGCTCAGGCACAACCGAAGTGGTATCTTCACTGACGCGCGCCGGCGAGACTGTTGCCCACCACCTCGCCATGGGTACTTTCGTCGTGATACAGGCAGGCAGTGACTATGCCCGCCAATGCCTGCGTGAATACCATATGCTGCCCGATAAGACCGGGCAATACGGAGCGTTGTACCGGCCAACACACATGATCGGACTGGAGCTTGGCGTTTCGATCGCCTCAGTTGCCTTGCGAGGTGAACCGACCGGTCAACCCATGTGTTTTTCGTCAGATGTGGTCGCCATTGCTAAACGGGATTTGAAAATCGGTGAACTACTGGATGGTGAGGGAGGTCACTGTGTCTTTGGCCGACAGATGCCCTCGGAGAAATCCGTGTCTGCCCGGACAGTCCCACTGGGCCTATCGGCCGGGATGCGCCTGGTTCGCAACGTGGCCAGCGGTCAGATGCTGTGCCGCGATGACGTAGACGTCGGCACACCCGACGAAGCGACACTTGCACGTGACCAAATGGTCAGTGCATTTGCGCCGCCCAAGATTCCCCCCGCCACCCAAAAATAACTTTAGCTTGTAACTATGGATCACAATGTACTGATTACCGGCGCTAGCCGGGACATTGGGTCTACACTGGCCCGTCAGTTTTTTGCTGAGGGCAGCCAGGTGGTCGCCCTGCATCCGGGGTGGGTGCGCACCGATATAGGTTGGCCTCGAGCACCGGTAGACACAATAGCTATCGGTCTGAAATCTCTACTGGATAAGGTTGGGCCGGATGACAACGGCAAATTTTTTGATTACACCGAGATCCAGATTCCATGGTGACCCCCGAGTATCAATGTACTGTTCGCGGATCGCCAGATAGAATCTCTCCCCAACTGCACTCAGCGCTGATCGGCACTCTACTGGCCGTCCTGATAACTGGACTGGCAATGACCACGACCGAGGCAGGCACCGTGAGCCAGATTTACCCTCTGATCGAAGATGAGGACGATATTCTGATCTGCGATGACCTTGACGAGGATGGAATACTCGATGCACTGGATAATTGCGCCGGATACTTCAACCCGGAACAGTCTGACCAGGACCACAACGGCATCGGTGATGCCTGCGAATAATCCGTAACGCCACCAAGGGCTACAAGCCCCCGATAACATGACAACACATAAAATTGCTCTGCTGGCCGGTGACGGCATAGGCCCCGAGATCATGGCTGAGGCAGTCAAGATTCTGAAACTCATCGAACAGCGTAACAAGGTTAATTTTGATCTTAGGCCTGCCCTGTTTGGCGCCTGCGCCTGGTTCGAGACCGGCAAATCGTTTCCTGACGAATCGATTGCCATCTGCGACGAGGCTGATGCGATTCTCAAAGGAACGATCGGCTTGAATCACGAGGAATCAAAGAAGATTCCCATCGATGAGCAGCCCGAGCGCGGCGCGTTACTGCCGATGCGCCGGCGCTACCAGACTTATGCCAACTTCCGCCCGGTCACCCTGCCGCCGAGCCTTGCCCACTTTTCACCGTTACGCCCGGAGATCATCGGTGACGGTATCGATCTGGTCATTATCCGTGAACTGGTGGGAGGCCTGTATTTCGGCTCGAAGACCGCTGGTGTCAATGATTCTGGACGGCGCTACGTCCACGAGATGCTCGAGTACGACGAAGACCAGATCCGCCAGGTACTCGAGGTGGCTTTCAAGTTGTCATCGCAGCGCAAGAAGGTGTTGCACAACGTGCACAAGAGTAATGTGCTTAAGTCCAGCGTACTGTGGAACGAGATCCTTGAAGAAGTTCGCGTGGATTACCCTGATATACAGGTTGAACATGTGCTGGTCGATGCAGCTGCTACCTACCTGTGCCTTGACCCGACCCGATTTGATGTCATGGTAATGGAGAATATGTTTGGTGACATTCTCAGCGACCAGTGCGGCGGAATCCTCGGATCACTCGGCTTAATGCCTTCGGCCTGTGTCGGTCCGGAAAAATCCTACTACGAGCCCTCGCACGGTTCGGCGCCCGATATCGCCGGGCAAGGCATCGCCAATCCCTACTCAATGCTGGGGTCGGTGGCGATGATGCTGCAAATGAGTTTTGGCATGGAAGCCGAGGCCCGCAACCTGTGGCAGGCCATGCAAAGCGTTTTCACCGATGGCTACACCACCCCTGACCTGGCACGCCGCGGTAATGCGGAAAGACAGATCAGCACCAGCGAATTTGGTGACCGGGTGGTCACAGCGCTGGACTCAATACCCAGCAACGGGTAACGCGGCCTACTCCGGCGTATCCAGCGGTTGTGATTCGCCGCCGGGTACGTCCTGGTGCATTTTCATATTGAGCATACGCAGGGCCGCATTGACGCTGGCAAAAACCTGATTGGCGTGCACGCCCCGCGTCTTGAACTCGCGGCCGTTGTCATCCCAACTAATAAAGCATTCGGTAAGGGCGCTGGTGTGGCCGCCCTTGGGAATACGGATCTCGAAATCCGTCAACTCCGGGAGCACAAAGCCATCCGGCTCAAGCACTTGTTTGATCGCCTTGATAAAGGCATCAAAACCGCCGTTGCCCGAATTCGATGATTTGTGAATCTGATCACCGATGCGCACTCGTATGCTGGCAGTCGACTCGATCTCGTAACCACTGGTAATCGAACAGTTCAGTAGTTCGACATGCCGATAGTCGCCACTTTCAAGAATATCAGCGATGATAAAGGGCAGATCTTCGATGGTGATAGTTGCCTTGGTGTCGGCTATCTCCACAATCTTTTCTAGCACCTTACGCTGATTGTCTTCGGACAACTCAATGCCAAGCTCCTCCAGATTCTTGGTCAGCGATGCCTTGCCACTCATCTTACCCAACGCATAGCTGTGCTGACGGTCAAAGCGGTTCGGGCTGAGTTCGGTCTGGTAGAGCTTGCCCTTGCGGTCACCATCGGCATGGATCCCGCTAGTCTGGGTGAACACATCGCTACCAATAATAGGAGAGTTCGCAGCAACCCGCTTGCCGGAGAAATTCTCGACCATCTGGCTGAGATCGTGAATTTTGGATTCGTCTATCGCAATACTTACCCCGAGCTTATCCTTAAGTACGACAGCCACTTCAGCCAGTGAGACGTTGCCGGCCCGTTCACCTAAGCAGTTCAGCGTTACGTGAATGGATGCGACGCCGGACTGCACGGCGGCCATGGCATTGGCGGTGGCGAGTCCGTAATCGTTGTGCGGATGAAAATCAAAATCCTGCTCGGGGAAACGATGACACATATCGCCAACAGCAATAGTCACTTCTTGCGGGCTCATCACGCCGAGCGTATCGGGCAGCATCAGGTAACCGACGTTCATGGCCACCAGGCCTTCCACCATCCGGTACACGTAATCGCGACTGTCGCGATACCCGTTGGACCAGTCTTCCAGATAAACATTAACCAATAGATTCTGGTCGTGCGCATAAGCCACAGTACGTCCAATGTCGTCCAGATGCTGATCAAGGGTCTTACGTAACTGCTCAGTGCAATGCTTTTCGCTGCCCTTGGTCAACAGGTTAAGCACCCGGCCACCGGTGCTCATCAGCCAATCGACACTGCGCCGCTGATCCGTGAAGCCCAGTACTTCGACCCGGTCCAGACACTCGTTAGTTGCGGCCCAGTCATGAATACGAGTCACAGCCTCTTTTTCGCCGTGGGAGACTCCGGCGGAAGCAACTTCAATACGATCCACTTTGAGGTTGTGCAGTAGTGCGCGGGCAATGCTGACCTTCTCGTCAGGTGCGAACGAGACCCCCTGGGTCTGCTCCCCATCCCGCAAAGTCGTATCCATCAACAACACATGTTCTCGCATCGAGCATCTCCCGCCGGGCGGGTTAATCTGTCAAAGAACGCGATATTGTATAGGTAAATGATTGTTTAATTGAATGTGTTTGCCAATACCCGCCTATGAGGCGAACCTGGACACCGCAGCAGGATCTCAACCCCAAAAAGATGCTCAGGACGCAAATGATCTGATCATGGCCAGCTTGCCACGTTGATCCTGTCGATAAAACCGGCGCAACTCCCGGGTCAGTCCTGGCCCGTCCTGAGCTCTCAGGTATCGGCGATCTAACTGGCCGCAATAGTGACCGGCATAACAGTTGGCCGCCTCGTACCGGGCTCGCACCTCAAAGTCCAAACCACTTTCAAAAGCCACGTTTTCAAAAAGCCAAGAGTGCAGTGACGCCACGTCGAAAGAGTTTCGACCTCCAGTCAGAACTAACAAACCGATGAATTTATCTATCTCCGCCTGCAGTTCCAACTCGAGTTGTGTCAGAGTGCGATCAAAACCGGCGCGCCAAACCAGATAAAGAAAGTGACTGACGCCTTCGATGGCATGACAAAACACCTGCGCATCACGAGTGCTGGCAACAACATTAGCGGTCGCCAGGCCCGTGATGACTTCAGGTGCCAGGTAAAGCGAAATGCCCAACTCCCCAGAGGTCTGCTGCAAAAACAGCTTTTCCGGGCAATCCGGTCGGTTGTTATCTCCCTGCAAAGCACAAGCCACTGCCTGATCTGTCACAAGAAAGTCCATTACGTCGTAATCAACGTTGATCTCGTACACGGCCGCCAGCCAGCGCTGCAGCCGACTCAGGGAGCGCATTCAGTGCGCCCGGCGGGAAGAAACCCCAAGGTTTATGCCAACTCGCTGTAATTGTCTGGCATAACGCGCGCTGCCAGTCCGGCGCCAGCGCTCATAAACTGCGAGCAGGTCTTTATCGCTCTTCACGCCTTGTTCAAAAGTGCGTGTCAGCACCTCGGCCAGGGGTGCAAACTTTGTCCCCAATTCCGAAAAAACCGCGCCAGCACCCTGGCTGGTTCGAGTACAGGCGAGTGACAGGTGCTCGTAAGCATTCCCGCCCATGGCAATGTAATAGTCCACCCCTACCGGCTTGCGACTGAAACTGTGTCGAAATACCCCGGCCACAAATAGCGCCACATCGCCAACCCGGCGCAGCGCAACAGCACGCTCAGTGGTTGTCTTGGCTGAGAGGGCCTCACCGTAGACGAGCGCGAGCGGTCGCAGCTCCAGTCCTTCATTAGTGTGTTCAAAAAAATGATCTGTTCGCGTGTAAAAAGTCAGCAGATTGACCAAGTAGGCCTGTGTATCTTCCATTACGCTGACACTTTCTTGGTCGATCGCATCGGTCACCTTCTGTCTGAAGTAATCTTTTACCGACATGCAGTTATGCAAGGTATACGAGCCCATCGTGCTTGACATACACTTTCTCCGGTTGGGTTACGAACTTACCAAGAACCCATTCTTACCGAGTAGCGAACTTTCGCAAAGTCAGCACTCCAAGGCAGTGGCTGCTGATCAGTAACTGGAATCGCCATCAACCCCGCTGAGCATCTGCCATGGGCGAAACGAAAGAAAAAACCGAGCGAGTGCTACTGGCGGTGCTGCATGGAGATATCGTCGAATTTTCCCGCCTGACCTGGCAGGATGAAGAAGCCACCTTCCACGCGCTGAAAGAGGGCTTTGCCCACGCACGAATCGTTATTGCCAACAACGGGGGGCAACTGGTCAACACAATTGGTGATAGCCTGCTGGCCGTATTCCCTACCGCCAGCGCTGCAGCAATAACCGCCATCGCCCTGCATAAGAAGCTGGCCGTAGCTAACGAGAACGTGCCGGAACACCAGCGCTTGCGGGCCCGCATTGGAATCAATCTGGGAGAGGTCATCGTCGACGGTGACCAGGCTTTCGGCAATGGTGTAAACATCGCTGCCCGGCTACAGGAAATCGCTCCCCCTGGGGGCATCTGTATCTCGCAATCAGCGCGTGAGGTCATAGGCGACTCTCTGGATGTCCGTTTCGAATCCATCGGCGATCAATCGCTTCGCAATATTGCCGTGCCGATCCACGCCCACCTGTTGCACACAGATTATGAGATAACACAGCGCGAAGGCGATGACACCACCGACACCCGGCTTGCAATCCTGGTGCTGCCGTTTGCCAGCCTTGATCACAATTTGCCCCTGGCCAACATGGGTGAAGCACTTACCGTAGACCTGATCGGCGCCCTGTCGCGGTTTCGCCAATTGTTTGTCCTCGCCTCGCACACTGCGCTGACACAGCATAACCAGTCACAAAACAAGGCTCAGCTAGGTCAACGCCTTGGCGTACGTTATCTGGTTGACGGCACTCTCCGGAAGCGCGCTGACAGCTTCCGCCTGGTCGTGAACCTGCTGGAGATTCCAGCCGGCAACTACTTGTGGTCTGAGACATTTGACGCCGTCATGACAGATCTACCGGTACTACAGGACGAGATTACCCGGCACATCGTAATGACGCTGATCGGCAACATAGAGCAAAACGCCATTCGAGACTCGGTAACAAAATCTGAGGTAACCGCTTATGCGGACACAATCCGGGCTCGCCAGTTGGTCTACCGGATGCGTGACCCGGCCGACACCAAAACAGCTCGAGAACTTTTCCAAAAGGTACTTCGCACCGATTCAGCGTCCACGACCGCCCTGTCGGGCCTCGCACTGACCTACCTGGCGGATTTTCTGATGATGTGGGCAGAAGATCGAAACGCCTGTATACCCCAGGCGGCACACTATGCAAGTCACGCGCTCGAGCTTGATCCTGCTGACAGCCTGGCGCATGCTGTCTTCGGCATCACCTATCTATGGCGCAGGCATTACATTGAAGCGATGGCTCACCTGGATCAGGCCATCAGCCTCAATCCCAACCACGCTGATGCGCTCGCTGGCAGGGGTCTCGTACTGATCTTCACCGGTGAACCTGAGTCAGCGCTCATCCAGTTCAACAAAGCGCTGTCCCACAACCCCTTTCCACCGTCATGGTACCTGTGGGGGTTAGCGATTGCCCACTACAACACCGACGGATATGTGGATGCTGTCCAGACGCTGCTGAGAATCGACAACCCCAACCGATTTCATCGTCGGGTGCTCGCGGCCAGTTACGCACAACTGGGCGATATAGGCCAAGCGGCCGCCGAGCGCGACGCTGTGATGGCCGAGGTGCCGAACTATACGGTGAACGACAGCCGTAGATTCCAACCCTATCAGGATCCACAAAATATCGAGTCCTTTATCAACGGGCTGTTACTCGCTGGCTTTGTAGATTAAGAAGCGCGCCAGTACTGACTAGCACCTCAAGAATCCTCGTCTGGACCCGGGCCCATAAAAAAGAGGGGGCAATGCCCCCTCTTATAAAACTTCTCTTAGTACTTTAAATAACCTATGCCGATTTCTTGTTATATGCCCACCACAAAATGCCCAGAGCTACCAGACCGACCAGTCCTTCGCTTCCCAGAGCGCTAACAAATCCGACAACACTTCCAAGTACATCTACGGGTAAAAAAGGGACTGCGCCTGTTTGGTCTCCGAAAAGAACCTGCAAAACAACTCCCAATGCAATGATTGAAATACCCAACTCAGCCAATGCGCCAACCCACCGACGAATACTGTCTAGAAAGTGCATGATGAGGTTATCTCCATACAGTTGAGGGATCCATATTTTATCACTGCCAGAGATAGCGCATATTGAGAGATAGGGCTCCTTTTGATTCAGTCCAAATTAGCCTGTTTTTCCAGACAAAACAGACGTAACACGAACAAAATATGCTGTTGTGGTTCAATCAGGCGTTGATAGCTTTTCCCCCGGCCAGGTTCAGCGCATTAATGCATCAACCAGCGCACCGGCACCATCTCGCACCGGGTCGACCACGAGCCGACCGGTTTTATCCTGCATCTGCGCCACAGCGCGTGCCGCGTCATCTGCATCGAGATGTGCGGTATTTAGTGCAATTCCAGCCGTCATCGGTCTGGTAAAGGAACCGCATGCACTGGCCAGATCTTCATACAATGCAATAACCTCGTTCAGCGGCGGCACTCGAATCGCTACACCCACGGTATCGAGCTCAGTCATACCAGCACGATGGCACAACACCAAGTGTGTGGGGCACGAGCCACGTATCAGCGGCAGTGTCGAGGTACTACCAGGATGTAAGATTGAACCCTGGCCCTCAACGATCGCCAACTGGGCATCAGCGGCATCCACCACCATCCCCTCCACTGCGCCACAGGCATAATCCACCCGGATCGCATCAAGGGGGATTCCCTTACCGCTGATCAGGATGCCGATCTGCCCGGTCGCCAGAAACTCGGCACGGATATCACGCTTCAGCGACGCATGCCAGATCTCAAGGCCAGCCGTCATTTTTCCAACTGCCATATCGGTTCCAACCAGCAACGCTCGCCGATTCGACAACCCGGCCGCCCGCGCCCAGGCGATGCCCAGGCCTTGGGGTTCCCGGCGGATATCCCAGACCCACTGGTTTTTCTTCAGATCCGGATACCGAGGCCCTAGTTGTTCATGCAGGCCGTTAATCACACTCATCCCCGACGTTACGGCCTGATCTACCTCTGCCACCATCTCCGGTGGCAGGCGACCACCAGAAGGCGCCATCCCCAGTACCAGCACCTCGCCACCGACATCGGCATCGACAGCCTGGGCAACCGAGGACATCACCGGCACATCCGGCCCGAAGCCCAGCAGTTCATGGGTACTGCACCCACCGTGATTGAAGTCAACAGCACAGGCAATAGGGTTGCGTGAGTAACGCAGTACACCGTGCCCCATCTTGCCGTTCAGCTTGTTAATCTGTTCGGAAAAATGAATGACCAGTCTCTGGTCAGGCTTTAGCATGTCAGTGTGACTCCATGTCCAGGGTGCTTTGGATCAACGTTGACCACGCCCGCATCGAGAAAAAGCCCCGAAGCGGGATCAGGCAACAGATTGAGGTGCGAGTCCAGATCGATATGGTCAAACAGTGCGCCAAGAGAGGCGCCGGCGCCTATGGCGACCGAGGATTCGCCCATGCAGCCGATCATCGTCTTAAGATTATGGGCCCGGGCGGTGGCGACGATACGCAAAGCTTCACTGATACCGCCACACTTCATCAACTTGAGATTGACACCGTCAATACATCCGGCCAAGCGCGCTGCATCCTTCGCAAAATTACAGGATTCGTCAATGTATATCGGCAAAGCCCGTCCGGTGAAAAGTGCAGGCAACTGATCGTCGGCCTGGTGATGCAAAGGCTGTTCAACATAATCGCAGCCACGCTCCTTGAGCCATAACATCATGGATTGCGCGCCCGCCAGGTCCCAGCCGCCGTTCGCGTCGACCCTTAGCGTTACAGCATAGTTGCGTGCGGCCTCTTTCACCGCTGCATACATTGCCTGGTCCGCCTCCAGACCTTCGGGACTGCCGAGCTTCACCTTAAGATAGCGTGCGCCGGTGCGCTGGATAACCTCCGGAACCCGCTCTCGCACGACTTCGGGGGGCAGAATCCCAATCGTTACTGACGTTGCCACGGCACGGTGCGGCAGCCCCAGCAGCCGGTACAGTGGCTGTCCCGCCCGACGAGCCAGATGGTCCCACAGGGCGATATCAACGGCCGCCCAGGCGC
>Ga0206683_10000219_pt1 | contig 42858 bp, 44 predicted proteins | sample M280m12015metaG_FD_155483 | JGI IMG/M metagenome (GOLD analysis project Ga0206683, IMG submission 155483) | Ammonia-oxidizing marine archaeal communities from Monterey Bay, California, United States - M2 80m 12015 | ecosystem: Environmental > Aquatic > Marine > Intertidal zone | place: USA...
TCCCGATCATTGTAGGAACCATGAGTGTCTGCTCAACTTGATGAGCTTCTATTAGAGCCATTGCTCCCTCTGGGTCAAACATCGGAATGAAAACAACATTCCCTCCTGAATAAGGGGGAGCGAGAACGCCAGTCATTGAAGCGGCATGAAACATTGGTGTTTGCATCAAATATGTAGAAACCTCGAAACCTCCCAGACCTATAAGACCGTGGTAAAGATTTAAAACTTGAGCTCTTTGAGTTATGAGCACACCTTTTGGAAGACCTGTGGTTCCACCTGTGTACATGAGGACAACAGGATCATCTTCTTCAGGTTCTTCTGGTAAAGCCGGTGAAGAGGATTCAAGTAACTCTTCATATTTCAAATCATGTGGAACATCGCCTTCGCCAATCAAAATTACGTGTCTAATCGGGTCTTCATCACCTAGTTCTTCGCGAGCTGCTGTAATCAATGGGGCGAAAAACTGATCAGTGAAAATAACTTCAGTTCCTGAATCTTTCAGAATATAAGCGAGTTCTTTAGGAGCTAGACGAAGGTTTAAAGGATTTATAATTCCTGCACCTAAAAACGCGGAATGCCAGAGTTCTAAAAATTGGTGACTGTTCAATGCCATAACGGCAAACCGGTCACTCTTGCTCACATTAAGTTCAGAGGAAAGACTGTCGCATAAGCGTAGAACACGGTCATGATGGGTGTTCCAGTCGCTCTGATAGGAGCCATCAATAATTCCTGTATTCTCTCCATACTTTTGGATAGCTGGCAGATATAAACGTGCATAAATAAGTTCTTTCATACAAAGAAAGTTATCTCGTTTTATATGAAGTGTCACATGAAAATAGTACTTCTATTAGAAGTGGACCCCATTCGAGTGGTCAAGTAAAAGACAATTGAACGAAGATAAGGCATGCCACGATCCGTATTTGTGCACGAGACAATAGACATAGTCGGACAAGGTCAATACGACTACATGGAACATGTTTCGAAAGAACCCACAAATTTCATGCCTGACATGACGTCCCTCCAAGGCTCATTTTTTGTTCTTGGATTCGGTGGAGGAAGATGGCCTCAAGTAGTAAACATCTGGGACTGTGGAACAGATGGCTGGGAAGGCTGGGGGAGAAACCTTGACCGCCTAAATTTGAAACGAAGAAACGCTTTTTATGGAGACTGGTGGGACGAAGCCTCCCAATGGAGAACAGGTGGCTATGACCGTGTCTGCGCAGGTGTTCAAGGTTCTCCAACAACAGCTGAAATAGCTGAAAAAGGTATAAAAGGCTCGCTTTTCGTAAATGAAGTTCTTTGTGTGCGACCTGGAGAACAAATAAGTTTTCTCAACGAGGTTGTCGATAAGAGGGTTCCGGTTATGGAAGATTACAAAGTCTTCCCAACAGGCTTATGGGAAGTAACAACAAACACCCATGAAGTGGTGATGGTTTGGGCAACCACTGTAGAAGACTGGACACGGATGAGAAAAAATCTTGATACGACTAGAGATCTTGATGACTCAGGTGAAGAGGATGAACGGCTCGTGGAAAACCTTAACCTTCTGTCTTCCTACGTGGTAAGTGGAGATACACAATTGATGACTCCACTGCCGGGAACTGTTTATGGTCCTTCCGACTGGGAAGAAGCAAATGAACAAGATTGGTACGAATAGGTTTAATTTTATGCAAAGAGGAATTTCAGACTATGAGCTCATGAACCCAGAAGTATCCGATGGCTTAGAAATAATTGAGGTGCCACTAGTAGATGCTTGTTCAGAAGATATATCAGAATTTGCAATAATAATTGACGGAGACCCAGAAGAGTTTGAAGTCCCTATTGTTCCATGGCCAGTTTCTGGACAGAGGCCCCTTGATCCAGAAACAGGTACCTGCGCCGGCACGACGGAAGGTTGGTTTTCCTCAGAATGGGAAAATGGAAAACTGATAGGCAGAAATGAGGCGGTTGCAGGCGAGTATGTTATTGGTTTGGCTGTTGACGGTCATGAATCTATTCCTAAAGCAGTTGACTTGTGGCATATGAATCATCATCCTGATAGTGGTCAACTTTTCTACTCATCAGAACAAACACCGTTCGTTGTACCCGTAATTCCTGCAGGGGAAGAGCCTGAAATCGATAAAGCTAAAGCTATTTATTGCGATGGAACTTTTGGAATATGTCTTTTACCTGGGGTTTGGCACGAAGGAGTTTTCCCTATTGGCGGAAATGGCCGATTTTTCACAAAACAAGGAAGGGTTCATGGAAGGGTATCAGTTGATTTTGGTAAAGAATTTGGATGCCTGCTTAGAGTCTCTTTAGAGGCACCTGCATAGTCAAGAGCGAGGTTCGCAAATTATGAGCGGTATATCTCTTTCGGTGCGGGTTTGATAGTTGTCATAGTCAGGCCATTCAGCAACTGCAAGAGGCCACAACTCTTCTTTTTCAGCGGGAGTAGCAGTGCGAGCTGTTAGAAAGTGAACTTCACCTTTATCTTGAATTGTGACCTCAGGGTCTTCTAGAAGGTTTAAGTACCACATTGGATTTTTTGGGGCACCCCCCATAGAAGCAATAGCTAGATAGCGGTCACCTTCGCGAACTCTAACAACTGGACTACGCCGAATTGCACCCGTGCGACGCCCTTTAGTTGTCAAAATCACACAAGTAGCTCCATGAAACTCATAACCATCTTCTCCATCGGTCGCTAGGTAACGCTCAACATGGTCAGCGGCCACATCGTATGTGCTCGGTATGTATTCTTCTGCAGTCATTGATGCACTTTAGGTTTGAAATTTTTTAAAGTCCAGCAGGGGGGCTAGTTTAAAAGTAATTATGATGAAATTATTAAACTAGGAGGTATTAATGCTCTTTCATGTGACACATCACCACACAGAGGCAACATGTCCAGCTCATGACGATGAAGTTGCTGGAAAAACTTTTGGCATCGTTCTTGATTCACTAAAAGAAAATGTAAATGAGGTCATAGGTGCTTGGGTTGATGGGCCAGGTCATGATTTTTTCATTGTGGTAGATGCAGATAACACGTCGCAAATTTTCGCAGGCCTATTTCCGATCATCCCTCACGGAACTGCAAAGATCCAACCGGTGGATGATTATTCCGTGATGATGGCAAAACGTAAGGAACTGAATTCGTAACTTTGTTTTCATTTAACAGTGGAGCTGGGGGGAATCGAACCCCCGTCCGTCGGAGTGCACCCGCTTGCGATACGACCATTCCCGTGGTTGTGTCTTTAGGCTGTCACACTGCCGGATCAGTTAGCACAAGGCCTGCCTCAAGGTCTTTCCCTAAAGTCAGCGTTCTTTCGCGCCGTCAGCGGTCTATCCCTGCGGTCTCCTCCGCTTCTGTTGCCAGGCTGCGGTGGATCGGCCCCGCGTGCCGTTACCGGTCGCGATGACTCTCTACAACTTGACTAGGTCAGGCTGCGAGAGCGAGATCATCCGTGTTGGAGTCTCTTTTTAAGCCCCGTTTAAAGAGTCTGAGCAACTCTGGTCGCACAAAACGGATACTGTCACCGGCGTCGAAACCGATCAGCCCCGTTAGGCAAATAATTTATTACGTAATCACTATTAAGTTGTCAAAAGCCCGTAATGAGCATTAACCATGATAACTCTGACTAGAGACACTTTCCCCAATCAACTATCAGGTTCTGTTTCTTTGGTTTCTAGCTAAAGACCGCTCAGTTTCTCTCTGAGATTCACGTTTAGCAATCGCCTGTCTTTTGTCATAAAGTCGACGACCACGCGCGAGGGCAATTTCGATTTTTGCACGACCTTTAGAGAAATAGAGTTTCAAAGGAATAACTGTCAAACCATCTCTGTCAATCCGATCAATAATCTGATTAATTTCTTTCCGATGCATAAGAAGTTTTCTGGGTTGATCTGGCTCATGTCCAGTAGCTAGGTTGCCAGTTTTCGAATAAGGATTTATATGAAGCCCTATAAGCCACAACTCTGGACCCTCTGGACGAACATAGGATTCAGCTATCTGAACTTTAGATTCCCTTAAAGATTTGACTTCGCTACCTTGAAGCACAAGGCCTGCTTCCCAGGTGTCGAGAATATCGTACTCGTGACGGGCTCTACGGTTCGTAGCGACAGTCTTATCGTTTATATCAACCACAGAACATGAGCGTAGTAGACAGGGAAGTGCGGTTACCCTAAAAGAAAGAATAATTTATTCAATTAGGAGGTCTTGTGAGAGCTGACGGGCGAAAATATAACGAATTAAGACCATTTGGGTTTGAACGCGATTTTACAGAAATGGCTAACGGTTCATGCTTGGTTACATTCGGTAAGACACGGGTGCTTTGCACAGCTTCGGTTGATGAAGAAGTACCTCGTTGGCTTAGAGACACAGGTAAAGGCTGGGTGACAGCAGAATATTCAATGTTGCCAGGCTCAAGCCCTGAAAGAGTTAGAAGAAAGAATTCAGGTAGAAGTCAAGAAATTCAAAGGTTAATTGGCCGCTCTTTAAGAGCAGCAGTTGACCTATCAGCTATACCTGAACGTCAGGTAACAGTCGATTGTGATGTTATTCAGGCTGATGGAGGAACGCGAACGGCTTCCATATGCGGAGGATTTATTGCATTGCATGATGCGTTCACGCGAATGATCTCCGCAGGTCAAATGGCAGAGCATCCCATTACAGAAGAACTAGCAGCTGTTTCAGTAGGCGTGGTTGACGGAGAAGTTTGTTTGGATCTCCCATATGTTGAAGATTCAACAGCAGAAGTTGACTTGAACGTTGTTATGACAAGTTCTGGAAAGTTTGTAGAAGTGCAAGGAACAGCTGAAGACGGGCCATTCGAGAGAAAAAGTTTGGAAGAAATGCTAGATGCGGCTGAAGTAGGAATCAAAGAAATTACTGAAGCTCAACGAAATCTCTTATCTTCCCCACCAGTTGATCGCTCCAATTGATGCCTATCCCGAAATTGGTAATAGCAAGCGCTAACCCCGACAAGGTAGCTGAGATAGCAATTGTTTTGGAAGGGTTAGCGGTTTTAATTCCCAGACCGGAAGGTATGCCAGACGTAATTGAAGATGGTGACGATTTAGAAGACAACGCAAGACTAAAAGCAGTAGCGGTATGTGAATTTGCCGGAAAACCTTCAGTAGCGGACGACACAGGACTTGAGATAGACGCTTTAGATGGTGCACCTGGAGTGCATTCAGCACGTTTCGCAGGTACTGATGCTACATATCAACAGAACGTAGAAAAAGTTCTTACCGATCTTGATGGTTTTCAAACGGGGCAAAGAACAGCGAGGTTCAAAACTGTAGCCATTGTTCGCTATCCAGACGGAAGGGAACTAATAGCGAACGGCACTGTAGAAGGACACATAGCTCAGAGTCCATCAGGTGAGGGAGGATTCGGTTACGATCCAATATTTGTTCCAGCAGAAGGTGACGGAACTACTTTCGCTCAGATGGGTGAAGAAAAGCACAGGTTCTCTCATAGGGGAAGAGCATTTCGGAACCTTGGTTACATGTTGGGAAGCAATGAAAAAATCAGTTACTAGAAACTGAACGAGGATTCCAGGAGTGATTTAAGAACCTGTCGAATTCAGCATCAGTGACAGGTTCTGAAAAGTAAAAACCTTGAGCTAAATCACATTGTAGTTTTTGTAACTGTTGTAATTGGGGTTCTGTTTCAACCCCCTCAGCTACGACTTGAAGACCTAAACTATGTGCAAGTGCGACTGTGCCAGTAACAATGGCGGTGTCATCCTCGTTGCTGTCAAGGCCAGCAACGAAAGTTCTGTCAATTTTCAAAAAGTTTATTGGGAACCTTTTCAGGTAAGTCATCGAAGAGAAACCAGTTCCGAAATCATCAAGCCCCATACGTATCCCTAGTTCTGTTAGCTCTCCTAAAACCTGTTCCGTAACTGGATTAGCAGCTATAAGAGCACTTTCGGTGAACTCAAGAGCTACTTGCTGTGGTTCTAAATCATTAGCCTTTAATGCGTCACTCACCAGACCCGGGAAAGCAGGGTCAGCTAATTGTCGTGCTGAAACGTTCACTGCCATGGAAAATGGTCTGTTGGCATCTTTACTCCATCGAGCAACACGTTGAAATGCGATTGTTAATACTTGACTGCCAAGGTCTGATATCAGTCCGCTGTCTTCAGCTACATCAATAAATTCCACTGGTTGGAGGAGTTCACCTTCAGGTGTGCGAATACGAGCTAAAGCTTCAGCCCCCACTACAGATCCGTCAGAAATTCTGATTACAGGCTGAAAATGAACTTCGATTCTTTTATTTTCGAGAGCGGATCTCAGAGTTTGCTCCACGGAGTGTCGTCGAACGGCTTGAGCTCGCAGATGATCATCAAACATTTCTGCTCTGTCTCGACCACCTTCTTTAGCTCTGTACATTGCAGTGTCGGCGTCTTGTAAAAGTTCAGCTGGCGCTTCATCACCGAAGGCAATAGCTATGCCGACGCTTGTAGTTATTACAGTAGATTCGTTGCCTAGAGTTACAGGCTGAGCGACTGCTGAACGCACTCTCTCAGCAGCGACAAGCGCATCGGTAGTTCTGACCATATTACTGATTACAACTACAAATTCGTCACCACCTAAGCGAGCAACGGTGTCATCAGGTCTAATTGTTTGTTCGAGCCTTCGTGCTGTTTCGCTTAGAAGATCGTCTCCTACGCTATGACCTAAGGAGTCATTGACAACTTTGAAACGATCGAGGTCAAGAAATAAAACTCCCACCATTCGATCGTGTCTCGATGCTCGATGCAAAGCGTCGGCTAGACGTTCTAGCAACAATGAGCGGTTCGGTAACCCCGTTAGTTCATCATGAAATGCTTTTTCTTCTAGTTGTGCTGCAACTTCGACGCGTTCAGTGATATCTCTGGCATTAATTACAATTCCTGAAACTGCAGGGTTGTTGAGAAGGTTGGTAGTTACAACTTCCATGTGTCGCCATCCACCATCCGCATGTGCTACACGAGCTTCAAGCGATGGGGAAATCCCAGGTGTATTAACTATTTCTTGCATTTTTCCTATCAGGTTTTCTCTGTCGTCAGGGTGAACAAGGTCAAAAACTGGTGTTCCTTCCAGCTCAGAAGCACTTAGATTTAAAACCCTCGCCACAGCAGGGCTTGCATAGATAACTCGACCTACTTCATCTGCGACACACACAAGGTCCGAAGCATGCTCTACGAGTGCAGCTAATCGTATTTCGGATGCTTCGACTCGCTGTTCAGCTGCTTTTAGTTCGGACAGGTCTCTAGCAACCATAGAAATAGCTTCTATTCGATTATCTTCGTCCCGATGGGCTACTAAAAGGGTTGAAATGGGCAGAATTTGATTTTGCGAAGTTGATAATCTCAATTCTCCTCTCCAAATCCCACTTGATCGAACAGTAGGCAGAGCAACGGTCGCATATTGAGCTTGTGACCAGCTGTCTAGAGAATCCAAAAGTTGTTCTTCGGATTTAATATTTAGATGATTCGCAATTGCATCGTTTGCCCAAGTAATTACTCGACCTAATGGATCAAGTATCGCTACAAGGTCTGGGCTTGCTTCCAGAACTCTTGTTAACTCTTTTGCTCTTTTGGCTTCTTCCATTTCTTCGGAAATGTCTGAGAGCAGCATCACGCTTCCTTTAGAAGTGTTAGAAGAATCTGTTAAAGGAATAGTTGAGACATCTACCCATCTTGTTTGTCCGGAAACATTTTGAAGTTTTAGCCGGCCTCGAATTGAAGTTCCATCCCGCAGGGAATTATTCAAGTCGGTTAGAAAGTCTTCTCGACTTTCTTCATCTAACATTTCCATCCAGCCAAATTCAAGACCGGATTCGCTGGATTGTCCTGTAGAAACAGACCATTGTGAGTTGATTTGAATAGCAGAAGCATCTGACCTCAAGTGGATCATGACTGTGGGAGCGGCCTCTATGAGATCTGCTATTCCTTGCATTCTGGGCGTTGAGTCACCTTTATCATTCATGTGCGGACGGGGGGACTCGAACCCCCACGCCTTTCGGCGCCGGCTCCTAAAGCCGGTGCGTCTGCCAATTCCGCCACGTCCGCAGACCAGCTATCAGTTGGTCAGTTCATTTCGCCCCGTCGGACGATTACCTTGTCAATAATTCCATAATCGCTAGCTTCTTCAGCTGTAAACCAACGGTCGCGGTCACTGTCTGTTTCTATTGTTTCGATTGATTGACCTGTATGTTCCGCTATCCGCTGTTGAAGTATCTGCTTTGTAAAAGCCATTTGCTCAGCTTGAATGGCTATATCGGTTGCATCACCGCGCACCCCACCTAAAGGTTGGTGCATCAAGATGCGGGCATGTGGTAAAGCGAATCGTTTACCTTTAGCTCCTGCACAGAGCAGGAACTGACCCATTGAAGCTCCCAGTCCCATACATATAGTTCCCACCTCAGGCTCCACGAATTGCATAGTGTCATAGATAGCCATGCCCGATGTGACAGAACCTCCTGGTGAGTTTATGTAAAGCCAAATAGGTTTTTCTTGATCTTGTGCTTCCAAGAAAAGCATTTGAGCGATTATGAAGTTAGCAACTTCGTCATCTACGACAGTACCTAAAAAAACTATTCGATCTTTTAGGAGTCTTTGAAATACATCAAATCGATTTAAATCCAATCGATCTATTTCATTTGACATTTTGGTTGTTTGGTTTGGTGATATCTCATTCATTATTATGCAGGTTAGCGGGACAGAGGCCTGTGAAGGTCAAGATTGAGATGCTTCTGCTTTACTTCTTAATTCTTTTACAGCATTTTCAAGACCCTTAGGGTCGTTGTAAAGGGCACTTCCGGAAACTAAAACGTTTGCTCCGGCTTGAACTGCACCAGATACTGTCTTAACACCGATGCCACCGTCAACTTCGATATCGCAATCTGAGCCGTCAAGTATCTCTGTTACACGTTTCATTTTCGACTCCATCGATGAAATATATTTTTGGCCTCCGAAACCTGGGTTGACAGTCATAATCAAAGCTAATCCAATTAGATCTTTCACTTCATTGATAAGTTCTGGCGGGGTGTGAGGGTTGAGTGCAACTCCAGCGGTAGCACCTGAGTCTGCAATGCATTTGAGAGTGCGGTGTAAATGCAAACAAGCTTCAGCATGAACAATAATTATCTCACAACCTGCATCGATATACCGGTCGATTACATTGTCTGATTCAACGACCATTAGGTGTGCTTCAAAGGGGACTTTGACTAGAGGTCTGATTGATTTAATAACGTCTGGACCGAAAGTCAGATTTGGAACGAAAACTCCGTCCATTACGTCGAAATGGATTCGGTCCACGCCTGCTTTTTCTAAAGTTACGCATTCCTCGCCTAGACGCGAAAAATCTGCAGGTAAAACGGATGGGGCGATAACAATTGGTCTCTTCACAACATAGACACTAGACCGAATAAGTGCTCAGATCGTGGCTAAATCTAAGATCCTCTGGATAAGGAAAGAATTCAGGTAGATCACCAACGGCTAGTTGTTTTTGAACTTTTTGCCAAAACTCAACTGTAAAAAGATCTTCATGTGTTTTTTTGAAATTTTCCCAAATTTCAAGTGGGACAGTTTTTGGAAAACTCATAAATGTTTCAAATTGTTCAGGAAACGCATCTCCTTCTTGAACGGCAAACCAAGGCTGAGCGCGCATCTCATCTTCATGATCCTGGGTATCGGGGATATTTCTGAATCGGCATTCTTCGAGTAGTGCAAGTTCGTCATAGTCATAGAAAACTACGTTTCCGTGTCTCGTAACCCCAAAGTTTTTTGTAAACAGATCACCCGGCCAAACATTTGCAGCAGCGAGGTCCTTAATTGCATGACCCCAGTCAATAGCTGCAGCTTCAGCTTTCTCTTGAGACATCTCTTGTAGGTAAAGGTTCAAAGGGTAGACATTGCGTTCTGTGTAAGAGTGTTTGATGATTACTTTGTCATCGTCTATAAATACAGATTCACTCGCATCTTCTAGGAGTTCCGAAAGGAGCTCTGGATCAAAACGGTCACGGTTAAAAGAAAGATTTTCGAATTCCTGAGTATCTACCATTCTGCCTACCCGGTCGCGGCTGTAAACGAGATCGTATCGACGTCTTACAGCATCCCTGGTGGTGTTCTTAGGAGGGTCGAAATGGTCTTTGATGATTTTGAAAACAACATTAAAAGAAACCAAAGTAAAAACAGCCATAACCATTCCAGGAGTTCCACGAGCTTTCACGAATCTGTCATTAGAGGTTTGTAAGTGGCGATATAAGGATCGGTAAAGGCTACTTTTACCATGCTGTGGATAGCCGAGTGCCGTGTAAATCTGGTGCAGTGATTTGGTGGGAAGCAAAGATTTCAAGAATCCAACTACTTCTGAGGGATTCGGCCAGTCGATGAAAAAGTATGATCTTGTAAATCCGAAAAGTCGACTACCTAAATCTTCTGTGAGCAAGACTGAGTCCACGATTAATCCATCGGGTCCATGAAGAATTGGGAGAATGAACGGTGTTACTCGATTTAGGAATCTAACTCTTCCTATTAGATAGGCACCCCGATTCCTGTAAAACACGGGTTTAAGCATGTCGATTCCATCGAGTTTGAGGCCTCCCCATGAATCCATCAGAAAAGCATCTAAACGACCAGCGACGAGTTTCGCATCGCGTGAACGGTCCTCCCATTTAACGTTCATCTCATAAGAAGATAAGAGAGAATCAACTAGCACTGCTGAATCACCATGACGCGTCCAGGTATTAAACACTTCGGCCTTAGATTCTCCACGAGAGATCGTTGTTGCACCAAACCATCTAATTTCCACATCGTTGTCGATTCCAATTGTTGTAAAAACACGTCTAGCTACTGAATTGAAAAATGTTTCAGCGAGACCTTGATCTGGTCTTCTGGCTACAAGTTGCTGATAAATGTCGCGAGAGTTACGCCACTCTCCACGCTTATCAGTTATCTCATCCAGTAAATCCTGAATCTGAGAAACTACTTCCAAAACTTGTATCTGGTGAAGACCCAGACGTTCACTAGCGTTTACTTCATTCATGGACCACTGTTTAGAAGCAAAGTGTTCACCTGCTTTTTGGGAGATTTCCTGTACGGATTTCATGTAAGAAATAAATGAAGAAAAAATTATTTCTGACATTTTCACTGCAACGTCATCTTCATTTGTCGCATTGACAGTAAGAGAGTTATTTTTGAGTTTAGAAAAGAAAGTCAATTTTTTCCTTCCAAACGCTTAGCGGCCCACCCATCTGGAATCCAACCATCTGTTTTTACACGACGGTAGACAAACACCCATTTTCCATTCATGTTTTCAAATTCGTCCTCGTAACGACCCCAGTGGTCTATGCCGTGTGAAAGAAAGACAGAGAAATAACTTTTGGAGTTTGCTTTTTCGGTTCCTTCAAATTCGATATGAGTAGATGAAGTGTGGTGTTGAATGTATGAAGGTGAGTCTCCTTTTGATAAAGAATCGCTAGTACCGGTAAATATTGTTTTTATCTGATCTGTTCCTTCGTATAGTCGACCGTCGTTAATATCCATTACAGCGTTTACAGCAAAAAGCCCGATTAGTTCATCGAAACGCCCCCGATCGCCGAAAGAGTTATAAGCGGATATGAGATTACGAATTTCCGCGTAAGCTTCTAATTGCCATAATTCCATACCACTAGGGTGCCTTCAATGAACGATTTAACCGACATACAGACACGATTTCCAGCTTTATCTGATGGTTGGTCCCGTTTTGATGGGCCTGCGGGGACTCAAGTAGTTGACACAGCAATTGATGCTATGAGCGAGTGGCAGCGCAGCGGAAGAAACGCAAATAGTCACGGAGCCTTCCCAGCGGCACAGGCTTGTGACGACCTCGTTGAGGAGACCAGCGAGACAATGGGAGAACTCCTCTCCGCTGATCCTGCAGGAATGACTTTTGGACCAAGCACAACCGCCAACATGATGGCATTGACACGAGCAGTAGCAGTCAGTTTGGAACCAGAAGATGAGATTATTTGCACCACTCTTGATCATGATGCAAATGTTGCGCCTTGGATGTTGGCTGCCCGTGATTCAGGTTCCACAATTCGAATGGCAGAATTTGATCCTAAAACTGGAAGACTTGAAGCAGAAGCAGTTATTGATTTGATAAGTAAGCGAACAAAATGGATTGCAGTAACGGGGTCATCAAATGTAATTGGCTCGATTCCTGACGTGACTTCCATAACAACAGCTGCGCATGAAGCAGGTGCCAAAGTAGCTGTAGATGGAGTGCATTTAACACCACACAGAAAAGTGGACATTAATAAAATGGGTTGCGATGTGTATGCGACTTCTTCATACAAGTGGTATGGGCCACACGCAGGAATCATGTGGATTGAACCCGAAGTATTGAACGATTTACCTGTATACAAAGTGCGCCCATCTCCAGAAAAAGGAGCAGGTCGATTTCAATACGGAACACCCCCATGGGAGACTTTGGCTGGGATAAAAGAAGCCGCGAAATTTTTACTTAGTGTGGGTTTCGAGTCGATAATTGAACATGAATCTGCACGTTTTGAACGACTGCTTTCAGGTCTTATAAATATGCCAAAAGTTCGAGTGTTAGGACCCCAAGACAATAAAGACAGGGCACCTACATTGATGTTTCTTGTGGAGGGAAAAGAACCGGAAGAAGTAGCTCAAAAAGTTGCAGAAGCCAAAGTGGCGGTTTGGGACGGTCATAATTATGCAGTTGAAGCTATGAACCCTTTAGGTCTTGGCGAAAAAGGAGCGGTTCGAGCGGGTGTATGTATCTACATTGATGATAAAGACGTTGACCGACTGTTAGAAGTAGTCTCATTAATTTGAAAAAAGCCTGAAAATTTACGATTAGTCGCCTACTCTGAACTTATTAAGCAAGGAGGTTTGCATGAGACTGACACAATTTAGCCATGGTGCTGGTTGAGGCTGTAAACTCTCTCCGAGTGACCTGGAGCAGGTTCTGCGCCGGCTTAAACCACAAAAATCAAAAAATCTAATCGTCGGATCATCTACGGGTGATGATGCTGCCGTTTGGCAGCTAGATGATGACAGGGCTCTAGTAATGACAGCGGATTTTATAACCCCCGTAGTTGATGATGCCTTAACATGGGGAAAAGTAGCTGCAACTAACGCTGTTTCAGACGTTTACGCTATGGGTGCAAAACCACTAATGGCCATTAATTTGGTCGGCTGGAATTCTGAAGAACTTTCAACAGAACTACTATCTGAAGTTTTGGAAGGCGCTAATCAGGTTGCCGAAGAAGCAGGTTTCGTAATAGCTGGTGGACACACAGTTGAAGATCCGGAGCCAAAATTTGGACTTGCTATTGTGGGTGAAGTAGATCCTAAAAAGTTGTTGAGGAATTCTGGATTTCGTGAAAATGACTTACTTATATTGACGAAAAAACTTGGTATAGGAGTCATAACTACAGCGATAAAAAAGCAAGAATCAACCGAAGAAGCTACAGAGGCAGCGATTGCTTCAATGCTCAGACTTAACGATCAGGCGGCAAGAATAGCAATTGAAGCCGGAGCAACCGGAGCTACTGACATAACTGGATTTGGATTATTAGGACATTTGGGAAGAGCAGCGCGTGAATCAAAAGTTGATATAGAAATAAATGTTCCCGAGGTACCTCTATTGCCCGATGCACGAGATTTAGCTTTAGCAGGAAATCTGCCAGGTGGAAGCAAGAGGAACTTTGAATGGATTGAAGAACGATTAGATGCCGGTTCAGTAGATGATATAGACGTTTATCTTCTGGCGGATGCACAGACTTCAGGTGGTCTTGTGTTCGGTGTCCAGCCTGAAAAAGTTGAAACAACTCTTAAAAAGTTGATCGAAGCGGAACACGATGCTGCTGTGATAGGACGTATGGATTCAGGAAGTGGTTCGATTAGATTGTCTAGTCAGCAGAAATAAACTACCTTGGTACTGTGGCTAGGAAGCTAAAGAAGTTCATTCCTCAAACAGAAGAGGAGATAACGACTGAGTGGTTGACGGAGTCTCTTAGAGAATCAGGAATCGTTAATGAGTCGAGTGTTATTTCATTTTCATCGAAAGAACCTGAAAGTGGTGAGGGTTTTTCGGGTTTGACATTACGGGTTGATTTAGAGTGGGACAATTTAGAAGAAGGAACACCAAAAACGGTGTTAGTGAAATTTCCTTCCACAGATAGTAAAAATCGTGCTCTGATTGAACGCGATGGCGCATATGACAGAGAGTTTGATTTTTATGAACGGTTTTCGGATCGATTTCCTGTAAGAGTGCCAAAACTTTTCCATTCAGTTCGTGATCCAAGTTCGGATATTGAGTCGCGACGAAAAGTAAATAAGAAACTCGAATCACTGCCAAATGGTGCATCTAAGTTCTTAGGAGGACATGCGAGAAAATTCATCCGCCCGTCAAGGCGAAGATACGCATTGATTACCGAATACATCGAAGATGCCCGTACCACAACAACTGAAAATCTCGCCCCGGAGAAAGATTTGGTTGAAATACTCAATTCATTAGCGATTGTTCATGCTTATTGGTGGAAACACCCGTTATTGGATGACGATGAAGAGGGGATTGCATGGCCAACCGTTACACACACTCCAAAATTGATGAATGGTCTTTACAGAGGCTCAAGAGAACGTGTAATTGAAGAGAATCCAGAACTTTTTAATCCAGATATGGTTCGTTTAACTGATTGGTTTGCAGACAATGTTGTTGATGCCGTTAGTTTTTTGAATGAGTCTTTGACTCTTTTAAGAGGAGACACGCGTACTGACAACATGCTATTTACGACTGATGGTTTAGTCATGGTTGATTTTGGTAGTTTTAGTTCTGGTAGACCTGCTTGTGATGTCGCTAATTTGCTTTCTTCATGTATAGAACCAGGTCCCAATGCATTAGATATTTATCAGCAATTGTCGGACGTTTATTACGAATCCTTAGTTTCAAGTGGCATAAACGATTACTCAAAAGCTCAGTATGAAAATGATATGCAAGTCTGTTTGGCACTTCATGCATATCTTCTGATTTTGGCAGCAGCTCACTATGAAGCTGATTACGGTGAAAGTTCTTTGGTTAAAATTTGGTCAGAAAGGTTGGCAGGTCTGATCCCTTTGACTATCCCTCTTTTAGGGCAAGTTGCTACTGTTTAACGTATTTTAGGGTTGGTTCGCTTTCCGGAAGAAAAACTTTCAGCACCTTTTTGCAAAGCTTGCGTGTCTATTGCAGTAGAAAGCAATGATGGGGCTATAGATCTACCGCCCAATCTGCCTAGATCGCGCGCAGCCCAGATTGCTCTAAGGGTCCCCTGTACCGCCGACGGAGGTGATTCCGCGATTGAGAGAGCCAACTCATCTGCTTTGGATTTCAGATCGGACGAAGGTACTACTTCGGTTACTAGACCCATCCTTAAAGCTGTTTCAGCAGAAATTCGTTCAGAGTTTCCTGTTAGAGACATTCTCATCACTTCTCCAAAAGGCATTTTGTTTAACATGCTCATTGGCTCATAGATTGCTGGCATTCCATAAGACACGTGCGGGTCAAAAAAAGTAGCGTGTTCTGCAGCAATCAAAATGTCGCATTCGCCAAGAAAATAAAATGCCCCACCGCATGCCATGCCATTTACCGCACCTATTACTGGTTTCCAAAGGTCGTTTGATTTTGGTCCCAACCAGTCGCCTGGATCGTCGTACATGAAGTTGTTAGAAGTTCCATAAAGTCCTTTTTCTTGGTCAATCGCCGTAAAAGGTTCATCCCTGTCGATCCCGACACAGAATGCTTTTTCTCCTGAACCTGTAAGAACAATTACATTGACTTCGTCATTTGAACGCAAAGATTGCCATAAAGAACGAAATTCCTCTTGCATCTCTGAAGTAAAAGAGTTGTGGGCTTCAGGTCGATTAATTGTTATCCAAGCAACAGAATTCTTCTCTTCATATATGAGAGTTTTGTATTCATTCATAAAAGACTCCTATTTGTAAGATGCATGCTCTATGACAATGCTATTCCACTCAAAGCACTCTCAGTAACCCAGAATACTTCATCGTGGGTAACCTTTATGTAACCACCTCAAATGGAGACCTTATGAGTAGAGAATTAACTTTCGAACCTTTTGACTGTGATAACCATTATTACGAAAGCGAAGATGCGTTTATTCGTCATGTCCCAGAAGAAATGCGGACTCGAGTAGTGCAGTGGGCTGAAGTGGACGGAAGAAAATATCACATAGTAGGCGGAAAATTAAGTAAGGCAGTAGTGAATCCGACTTGGAACCCAATAGCAAAACCTGGCGCTTTGCATAAATATTTTCGTGGAAATCCAGACGGTAAGAATCCTATGGAATACCTAAAAGACAGGGAACCGCTTCCAGCAGCCTATATAGACAGAGATGCAAGAGTAAAAGTTATAGAGTCGCAAAATCTTGAATCCATATGGCTATTTCCAACTTTAGGAGTGCTTTACGAAGAGTTATTGAAAGATGATACACAGGCCGTTGTAGCACTGATGCGTGGATTTAACAGGTGGATTGAAGAAGATTGGGGGTTTGATTACAAAGGAAAAATATTTGCCTCTCCCTATATTTCTCTTGTGGACGTAGACCAAGCAATATCCGAGTTGGAGTGGTGTTTAGAAAAGGGAGCGCGAACTGTTGTGATGCGCCCAGCACCGGTGTGGACCGAAGGAGGCCAGTTGTCCCCTGGTGATCCGGTCTTCGACCCGTTCTGGTCGCGCGTTAATGAAGCAGGAATCACTACTGTTATTCACGCTGGAGATAGCGGATATTCATCTCAAGGTTATGCAGAAGACAGCTTCGGGAGCAACATGACTGGTCGGTACAGACCATCAATAAAAGCTTTCAGCATTGAAAGAGCGGCACATGATTGGTTAATTACGATGTCGATGGAACGCATGTATACACGTTTCCCGAATTTACGCATTGCTTCAGTGGAAAATGGTGCCGATTATCTAGACATGCTTTTTAGGAAACTTAGACAACAATCAGTGAAATCACCTAGTTGGTTTGATGAAGATCCAGTTGAACTTTTCCGTGAACACGTATGGATGAACCCATTCTGGGAAGATAACGTTTACGAAGTTATTGAATTAATGGGTGCTGACCATGTGATTTTTGGCTCCGACTGGCCGCACATAGAAGGTATACCGACTCCTCTTGACTATTTAGAAGAGGTTGAAGATCTAAATCATGATGACCTGCAACTTGTAATGAGAGACAACACACGGTATTTAAATACTCCTAGAAACTCATTATGAGAAAAAAGATTTATTTCTATGTCAGCTTGCCCAACTTTAGAAACAGAAAATCTCCTATTAAGACCATTTAATGACGGCGATATACACGACTTTTCCTCAATGAGGGATAGTCATGAGGTTCGGACTGCTTTACGTATTTCAGATGATGGAGGCCTTTCCGAGGCGTTTAACGTGATGGCGGCATGGCTTGGCCAGTGGGAGTTGCGCGGCACTGGACATTGGGCACTTGAAGAGAGGAACTCAGGGCAATTTGTCGGAACATCTGGATTGCATCGACCTGAACGTAATGACTGGCCCGGTGTAGAGGTTGGTTGGACGCTCCACCCTGACTATTGGGGACGCGGCTATGCCACAGAGGCAGGAGCAGTAGCAGTTCGATACGGATTTGATCAACTTGGAGTAGAGAAACTATTTAGTTGCATACTCTTAGACAACGATCGCTCACAAGCTGTAGCCAAGCGGCTCGGATTCAGACTTTTAGAAGAGAGAGTTATGGAATATTTTCCCGATGAACCTCACGGAATATGGGTTCTTGATAGAAGTTAGGTTTTAATTAATTCGCTAGAATTAATGGCTCCGCATTCGATTTATTGATAACTAGTTGGTCGCACACCGGGTCTTTTATGATGGTTACACCGGACGCTCCCTCTATGTAACGTATGAAAGATGCTTCTTTTATGTTGGTTTTCGCCCAGCTATCAAAACGAAAAAGCTCTCCCGTTGAAACTCTTAAAAGCCAAGGTAGTTTTGCGCCGTTACATTCGCGCACGGCGACCATATCTCCTGATTCACCAAATTGGTAGCGATATCCCGAGTGTTCGACTATCGGCCCGTCAGTTGAGACAACAGTAGATACCTCGATAGAACTTTCTGTTTTTGTATTATCGGTAACAGTAGTGAAGTAGATTATTAATCCTGTGAGAACCAGTAGCATGCTTATTTGAAATGCTGTTTTTTTTACCGACCATGTTGGTAATTCTCCGACTAAAGCAGAAATTTCGTCTACATCAGATTCTTTTTGCGGGCTTTCGTTCATTCTTTTCTTATAGATAGACATTTGTTGACATGCAAACCATACGTCTTGAAGTGGTAATCACAAAATTTTTAAACAATGAGGAAATGAAATAGCATGCGTAGGATTGATTTTAAGATGGTCTAATATTCAAAAATGGATGACGAATCAACGAGTTCAAATCTAAAAATCCAATGGATGAGTAGTAATGAAGCTGCTGAACGTCTCGGTGTTACGACAGCTACATTGTATAGATTCATAGACGAAGGTCGCTTACCCGCATACCGAATGGGACGAGTGATAAGACTCAAAGAAAGTGAACTTGAAGATTTTGAAAGAACTTGTCGGATACAACCAGGATCTTTGTCCCATTTAATTCAAGAGTGACTAAATACCCTTCTAAAGTCAATTATTCCTATGCAGATAGGGTAAATTCATAGGGAGAATTTTCAAAAATATTACCCAGTAGGTTTTAATTGAACCCTTTTTCTAATCAAATCGAAGATGTTTTTCCAGACACTGCTCTAATCAGTGAAGAGCGTAACTTGGCGTTAGAACAACTTTCAAAAACTGAATTCCCAAACCCTGAAGAAGAGGTATGGAGGTATTCGAAAATTTTTAATCTTGATTTAGAATCACTTACACCTTCTTTTAATAATCCTGTCGACAAAAAAACTGAGCCAAGTTTCTTAGATGTCAAAGAGTCGAATTTGGTATCGATTAATGACGGATGGTTGAAAAGTAGCGAATTTTTAGAGTCCTCCAAAGGATATGTAGGTTCTTTAGCGAATATGGGCACAGAACTAATTCATATAGAAAAGTATCTTGATAAGCCAAAAGATTTTTTTGATTTTTTGAACCGTTCTTACAACCCTGAAACTTTAGTTATACATGTGCCAGATGGTGTGACTCTCGATTCTCCCATATACGTAAAAGTTCAAACTGTAACTGCTGGGCAAGTTACATGCCCAAGAATTGTGGTTAATCTGGGCGAAAATTCTGAAGCGAAAATAGTCGAACATCATCTGTCAAATAACAGTGAATCTCTCACAGTTCCCGTTCTGGATGCTCATATTGGGCAGAACAGCCGTCTGAAACATTGTGTGATACAGAATTTAGGAGAAAAAACATGGCAGGTCTCCAAACAGAACTTCCAACTCGAAAAAGATTCTTACGTTGAAATGTTTACCGCTGCTTTTGGAGGCAACTATGCGCGAAGCGAGATTCGTTGTGAGCTTAAAGGGCGAGGCTCAGAAGCTTATTCGGTAGCTGCATATTTTGGAAATGGAAAACAAACTTTAGATTTTCGCACTTTTCAAAAACATGAAGCCCCTGACACGACAAGTAAGTTACTTTTCAAAGGAGCTTTAGATGGAGATTCCAGGTCAATCTATTCAGGTTTAATAAAAGTCTTGCCAGAGGCAGTTAGAACAAAAGCTCAACAGACAAATAGAAATATAAAACTTTCTGAAAATGCTTGGGCTGAAAGCGTTCCTAATCTCGAAATAGAAACCAATGATGTGGTTTGCAACCATGCGTCAACTGTTTCAGGAATCGATGAAGAACAATTGTTTTATTTGGAAAGTAAAGGAATCGAAACTTCAGTAGCGGAACGTCTAATCGTTGCCGGTTTTTTCGATGAAGTCATCTCCAGGGCAGATGACCCTCTGCTCATAAAAGAAATCAATTTCATAATGACAGAAGTATTAGAAAACCGTTTTCGAACTCAAGGCTAATAATGAAAGAACTGAAGATTTGTGATTTAACAGACCTAGAAGAAGCAATTCCTCGATGCATTGAAATCGAAGGGAAAAAATTAGCGATGGTTTTATTAAAAGAAAAAATTTATGCAATAGATGATACTTGCAGTCATGAAGACGTGTCCTTGTCCGAAGGAGAGGTTGATGTTGATGAATGTGCTCTGGAATGTTGGAAGCATGGAAGTCTTTTTTCTTTGGAGACAGGTGAAGCACTCAGCCTTCCCGCTCTTAGAAGCGTAAAAACTTACGAGATTCGCATTATTGATAATGACGTTGTGTTGGTGACCGAATGACAGATGAAAAACTTCTTAATATTGAAGGATTGTGTGCTAAAGCAGGTAGCAAAAAAATTCTTAATGGTATAGACATTCAAATTAAACCGTCCGAGGTGCATGCGATAATGGGTCCAAACGGCTCCGGTAAGTCAACTCTTGCCCATGTTCTAATGGGACGCCCTGGTTATGAAATAACTTCTGGTTCTATCACGATTAACGGTTTGGATGTTCTTCCTCTTAAGACTTGGGAGCGTGCTCAGGCGGGCATGTTCATAGTTATGCAACAACCCATTGAAGTGCCTGGTGTAAAAATTTCCGATCTGCTTACTGAAGTAGCAGTTGCATCTGAACTCGACCCGAAAGAATCACTGTCGTTACTTCGTGAGGAAGCAAAGAATCTAGGGATAGATGAAAGTCTCTTAGAGAGAGAGTTGAATGTTGACTTATCGGGCGGGGAGAAAAAAAGAAACGAAACACTGCAACTTTTAGTTTCTGAAGCTAGCTACGCGATATTGGATGAAATAGATTCCGGTTTAGATATAGATTCGCTTGCTTTAGTCGCAGAACGAATTCGCAGGGCTGCAAAAGATGACCAATTGGGTGTATTGGCGATAACCCATTTCAATCGATTATTAGAAATTCTCGAACCCGACCAAGTTCATGTGCTTGTAGATGGACGCATAGTGGAGACTGGATCAGCGGAACTGGCGTTGCAACTAGAAAAAGATGGATATCAAAAGTTTTTAAAGTAGGTGGGAAGTGCAAAACCAATTGTTGAAGCCAGAAGAGTTGGAAGAATTAATAAAAACATTTCCCAAATGGGAACATCACGATAAGCATTTAAAACGAAATTTTGAATTTCACGATTTTAAAGAAGCATTTGGATTCATGACCCAGGTAGCTGAAATAGCTGAAACTCTGAACCATCATCCTGATTGGTCAAACTCTTGGAATGAAGTGTTAATTTCTATTTCTACTCACTCTGCGGGTGGTTTGACTCTTCTAGATTTCAAATTTATAGAAGAAGTCGAATTGATAATTGGGGTTTAGAAAGCTACACCGGTTATTTTTTTGGGTCAATTATTTGATCGAAGGTATTCCAGCCCAAAGTTGCGCACTTGATTCTCACCGGGTATTTCACAACACCTTTTAATGCTTGCAGGTCACCTAGCAAATTTTCGTTAGCATCTTCAGGTATTTCGGAAGAGTCCAAGTTGCTTTCATGAGCAGACATCATTTTCTTGAATTTTTCGATTAAATTCCTTGCTTCTTCTAAAGTTTTATCAAGAACTAATTCTGCCATCATTGATGCAGATGCCTGACTTATCGAGCAGCCCTGGACACCTATTCTGATATCTTTGATTACATATCCGTCAGTGAGTACATAAACTTTCACTTCATCACCACAGAGAGGATTGAAACCCTCCTCCATGATCGCTGGAGGCACTGGAAGCTCACCTTGATTACGAGGATTTTTGTAGTGATCGAGGATGATCTCTTTATATAAATCGTCAAGTCCAGGCACAATTTCTCCAGATCAGGTTAACTAAAAAGCTTTCCAGCTTCATTTATAGCGTCGGCTAGAACCTTTATGTCAGATTCATCATTATAGATGTATAGAGAAGCTCTGGCAGTGGCATTGAGCCCTAATAATGTCATCAAAGGCTTACAACAATGATGACCAGCCCTTACGCAAACTCCGTATTGGTCGAGCACCTGACTTATGTCATGAGGGTGTATATCACGATAAGAAAACGAAATAACTCCTGACCTGTCAGATGCGGCTTCAGGTCCGTGTATTGTCAAATCATTTCCGAATCTTTCAGTTAATAGATCAAGACTGTAAGAGGTAAGATTCTGCTCATGTTCCCTGATAGCTTCCATTCCAATGTTTTCCAAGTAGCTAACTGCAACACCTAACCCGATTATTTCGGCAATAGGTGGAGTTCCAGCTTCAAACTTCCAAGGAACTTCATTAGCGGTGAAACCCTCTGAAGTTACATTAAGAATCATTTCGCCTCCACCAAGGAAAGGAGGCATTTTTTCTAATAGTTCTAAACGACCCCAAAGGACACCAATGCCAGTGGGACCACACATTTTGTGTCCGCTGAAAGCTAGAAAATCAGCTCCTAATTCAGCTACATCAGTTTCAAAATGAGGAACTGACTGACAAGCGTCAACGAGACAAATCGCCCCTACCTTGTGAGCAGCATCGGTGAGTTGTTTAACAGGATTTATTGTCCCTAAAGCATTAGAGACTGCTGATATACATAATAGTTTCACTCCAGTTAATAATTCATCGATACTTCTTAGGTTGAGTTGACCATCTTGTTCTATGGGTATCCAGCGAATTTCAATATTGCGTTCACTGGAGAGTTGTTGCCACGGCACTATGTTTGAATGATGCTCCAATGAACTTAGAAGAATCACGTCACCTTCGTTAAGTTGACTTCTTGCCCAAGTGTAAGCGACTAGATTTATTGCTTCTGTCGCATTTTTAGTGAAGATGATTTCTTTTTCAGAAGAAGCATTAATAAAGCGGCACACTTTGGCACGCGTTTCTTCCATTTCGGCAGTTGCGAGTTCAGCTATGTGGTAAGCGCCTCGATGAACGTTTGCGTTTATCTCCTTGTAATAGTCCGTCATTCGATTAATTACTTCGATCGGTTTTTGAGAAGTTGCTGCTGAATCTAGATAAACGATTGGTTTCCCATTTACCTCGCGTTCAAGAAGAGGGAAGTCCTTTTTGATTTTTCCAGGTTCGAAAATAGGTTCAGTCATTGTTTGACACTCTGAAAGGACTCGTAACCGGAAGATTCAAGTGCTTCAGCTATTTCTACCCCGCCTCTTGCAACGATTTGTCCGTCTAAAATGACATGGACAAAATCAGGGTTTAGATGATCTAAAAGTCTTTGATAGTGAGTGATCGTAAGAACGCCTATATCAGGATTTTTCTCACGAACTTTTGAAATTCCATCAGCCACTACAGTCAGAGCATCAATGTCTAGTCCTGAATCTGTTTCATCTAAAATGGCTATTTCGGGTTCGAGGATTGCCATTTGAAGTATTTCATTTCTTTTTTTCTCTCCACCTGAAAACCCTTCGTTCAAATAGCGTTCAGCAAATGAAGGATCCATGTTTAATCTTTCCAGCCACTCCATGATTGAAAGCCGTAATTCAAGAACTGACATTTTCATATCTTTGCGTGCTGAGAGTGCTTGTCGTAGAAAATTAATTACTGAGACCCCGGCTACTTCGTGTGGGTATTGAAAAGCTAAAAAAATTCCAGACTTTCCGCGCATTTCTGTAGACCAACTTGTTATATCTTCACCGCGAAAGTGTATTGAACCACTTGTAATTGAGTATTCGGGGCTGCCTAGCAGAACTGAAGCCAAAGTTGACTTTCCTGATCCGTTTGGACCCATTAAAGCATGTAGCTCACCTTCATTGATGGTGATATTGATTCCGTTGAGAATACTTGTGCCATCTTCGGCAGAAGCATGCAAGTCAGTAATTTTGAATAATGGTTGGCTGGATTTTGACACGTTGTAAGTCTATTGAGAGCTTTTAATTACCACTATCCGTATAGGTTTAATTATATGACCTTATTCTTGAGAGATATTTTCCAAGATCGAAAATTCTGGTAATCCTTCCCGTCACCTCCAGTGCCATTTCCCGTGCCATCGGGAAAAAGTCGATAGGTGCAGATTTTCTGATTCTGGTCAAGAGATACAGCCACGTATCTAGCATCACTTCGACGAGCGGGTCCTGCGCGCCAAAGTAACCAGTTGCCTATTTTTCGCTTATAAGCAATTTTTACTGATCCTAAGTCATCTCCAGATGAAAGAAGATCCTTTGGGGCTTCTATCCATGATTGTGCAGGTATGTTTTTATCCCGTAAAGGAGTATCAGGCAGCTCCCAAGTGTGGATAGGAGTGTAGTCGAAAGGTCTCTCGTCAGCTGGAAGTGCTGGCGGCTTTTGTTTCACCAGCCTCGAGCGGCCCATTCATCCAAGGAAGGGCTTTCGTTCGCAATAGTTGTGTCATTACCATGTCCCGGAAAAACTAAAGTTTCTGGGGGGAGTTGGCTAAAAAGCCGGTTATCTATGGATTGAATTATTTGTTCAAAATCGCCGCCTTCGAATTCTGTGGTTCCCGGTCCCCCAGGAAAAAGTGTGTCTCCGGAAAAAAGAATAGGGGAGTTTTCTAACCGAAAACATATTGATCCCGGTGTGTGTCCAGGAGTCATAATTGTGTGAAGTCGTAGTTTTCCTACTTCGATAACAGATTGATCTTCAAGCAGATAATCATAACTTGGGAGCATTGCTGCATCTGCACTAGTTACTCCGACCTCATATCCAGCTTCTCTTATAGCAGGAACAGCCTGTATATGATCCCAGTGACCATGAGTTTCTAGAACCGTTTTGACATTTAGAGCCTTGCATAAATCAAGTAATTTATCGTGTTCGTTCGCAGCGTCAATAAGAACACTTTCACCTGTTTCCCGGCAACGCAGAAAAAAAACGTTATTGTCCAAATCTCCAACGACGATTCTATGAATTTCAGACTGGGTGTCGCAATAATGCAATGAAACACCGGGAACCCCAGTTTTAGGGTGATCGGAGTGGGAACAAGGTGGCGAAAAAGGGGAAGAGGGTATTTGGTCTGAGTTTTCGTTATTATCCATTATGACTCATGTTAGCAATGAGGGGCCAAGAGTGCTTTCATCCGGTATCGTCGAGTATTGAAATTTAAATAAGTGTGTATTTCCTGAAATTAGATTTAAGGAGCCAAAAGTGAATTTTGCTTTTACAGAGGAACAAGAACAGCTGCGAGAATTTGTCAATCAATTTATGGAGAATTATTCGCCTGAAGCCAAAGTCAGAGAACTAATGGAAACTGACATGGGATATGATTCCGAAACTTGGTCAATGATGGCTGATCAGTTAGGTCTTCAAAGTCTGATAATCCCTGAAGAGTACGGGGGACAAGGTTTTGGATACGTTGAGCTCATAGTGGTTTTGGAAGAAATGGGAAGAGCTTTGTTGTGCTCACCTTTCTTCTCTACTGTTGTCCTCGCGGCCAACACTCTTATTCATTCAGGTGACGATGCTGCAAAATCAGAACTTCTACCGGGGATAGCAAGTGGTGAGACGATTGCTACTTTGGCCTTCACGGAAGAAAGCGGAAAATGGGGAAGTGACGGTATAACGATGCTTGCTACTGCTTCAAGCGATGGTTGGGAACTTACCGGAACAAAAATGTATGTTCTAGATGGGAATGCTGCTTCTCTAGTTCTTGTTGCGGCTTGCACAGATAAAGGAATTTCATTATTTAAAGTGGATGGTGAAGCAGATGGATTATCTCGAACACAGCTAGCCACTATGGATATGACCAGAAAGCAGTCACGTCTGGATTTTGAAAATGTTAAAGCAACTCTCATAGGTGAAGAAGGAGAAGGTTGGACCACGCTTGAAAGGGTTCTCGATTTAGCTGCTGTTGCACTTGCAGCTGAACAAGTGGGGGGAGCCCAACAGTGTCTTGATACAGCGGTTCAATATGCCAAGGACAGAGTCCAGTTCGGTCGTCCAATAGGTAGTTTTCAGGCGATTAAACATAAGTGTGCAGACATGCTGTTAGAAGTCGAGTCGGCTAAATCAGCTGCTTATTATGCTGGGTGGTGCGCTGCTGAACTTAATGACGAACTACCTTCGGTGGCGAGCTTGGCAAAGGCTTATTGCTCTGAGGCTTATTTCAATACAACGGCTGAAAATATTCAAATTCACGGAGGTATAGGTTTCACTTGGGAACACCCTGCGCATCTATATTTCAAAAGAGCGAAAAGTTCTGAACTCCTGTTTGGGGACCCGACCTACCACAGGGAGCTTTTAGCGCAAAGAATTGGAATTTAAAGGGCACTTTAGCCATTGCAATTTTTTAGTTACTAGCATGTGGAATTTCTATCTTTATTTTATTGATTAGGGAAATATGGCAGAATTTCTTCTAAGTGTGAGTGATGTAACTTGGATGTTGCTATAACCGAAGTGTGCTTTTATTATTTGCAATTTTCGGATTCTTACTAGTTTTTTTAATTGCATTTGTCTCTGTCTTAGTAACAGCTAGGAATTTAAGTGAGATTTCTTTTCCTTCCGTCTTTGAATTGGATGACGCTGTTGAATGGATATCAGAGAGACTTCCTGAAGAGGCAGCTTCACAGCTAAGAAAGGATGAGGTCCTTGAAATAGTTGGTTGGTGGCTTGACTCTCTCGACTCAGCTGGTTTGACATCAGAACATGGGCAGGAAATAGGTGAAGGTAGGGCAAAAAATAATAAAGAAGAATCAATTGCCGATCTTGACATTGCGGTAGATGAAGTTGTTGCTAGAGCTTTAGAAAGTCCAGAACCTTTAAATGAGGTAGCCGTAGTGGTGGTTCTTGATCTTCTCGTTGTTTATTTGACTGAGATTGGTGCAATTGGTAGTCAACCCACAGAACAGAGGTAACTTCAATACATGATTGATCGCCAAGGTTCAGTTTTTGTTGCAGGGCATAAAGGACTTGTTGGATCTGCAATTCTACGCAGGTTGGATTCTGAGGGCTTTTCAGACGTAAGAGTAGTCGAAAGAAAAGATCTTGATTTGCGCGATCAGTCTGCAGTAAATACATGGTTTGAAACTGAGAAACCTAAGTATGTTTTTCTTGTTGCCGGAACAGTCGGGGGGATAATGGCTAACAGTACACGTCCAGCGGAGTTCATTTACGACAACTTAATGATTCATGGAACTGTTGTGCACGCAAGCCATAGAGTGGGGGTGGAGAAGCTAATATATTTAGGCAGTTCATGTATCTATCCGCGTGAGGCTGATCAGCCAATAATTGAAAGTTCTTTATTAAGCGGACCGTTGGAACCTACAAATGAAAGTTATGCGCTAGCAAAAATTGCAGGAATAAAACTTTGCGAGGGTTACAGAAGACAGTACGGAGATGATTTTATCTCTGCTATGCCAACGAATCTGTATGGTCCAGGAGACAACTTTGATGAACTGAATGGGCATGTCTTGCCGAGTTTGATGAGACGTTTTCATGAAGCTAAAGATGGACAACAGAGTGCTGTTCAAGTTTGGGGAAGTGGAAAAGCTAAACGAGAATTTCTTCATGTGGAGGATCTTGCTGATGCATGTTTGTTCCTAATGGATAATTATTCTGATTTGGAACATATCAATGTAGGCACAGGAGTGGATCACAGCATTCAAGAATTGGCAGAAACCATAAGAGATTTAATTTATCCGGAAGCAGAGCTTGTATTTGACACCTCTAAACCTGACGGAATGCCTAGGAAGGTTCTGAATGTTTCAAAGCTGACAGAATTGGGTTGGAAAGCAAAGATTCCTTTGTTAGATGGTCTGTCTAGTACTTATGAGTGGTTCTGTGCCGCTAAGGCAAGAGGAGAAATAAGGGAATAATTTTTATTCTTGTTTTGATTTGCCGGCTGCTTTTTGTGCTTTTTTCCAAGCCCTTACCTTAGTTAATGACTCAGGACTATTTATATCAGCCACAGATCTAGGCGTTTTGTCTGCAAAAGGTCCGGCGCTTTCTTGCCAACCTGGAGGAGAGTAACCCATTCGTTTAGCTAAAAGAGCAGTAAATATCATCGACTTTTCAGGACCAAACCCAGGGAGGTTTATTAGACGGTTATACAGAGTTTCACCGGAGTCTGAATCGATCCAAATTTTCTCGGCGTCACCATCGTAATTTTCTACTAAGTGTTCACAGAGGTCTTGAATGCGGCCTGCCATTGAAGAAGGAAAACGGTGTATGGCCGGTTTTTCTTTGCAAATTGATTCAAATTTTGCAGGATCCATAGATGCTATTCGTGAGGCATCTAGTTCTCCTAGTCTTTCCAAAAGTGTGAATGGACCCTTGAAGGCCCATTCCATGGGGATCTGTTGATCCAGAAGCATTCCCAATAACAGAGCTAGGGGGTTTCTGTTTAAAAGTTGATCTGCTTCGTCACTTCCTGTAACAGCAAGATCACCTGAAAATTTCGCTGGCATATATAAAAGAGTAGTTCGAAAGAAAGATTTTTGAAATTAGTTAACGTTAAATACAAAAAAAAGAAAACTCGTCAGAACATTTGATATGAGCCTCGGATTAGGGTTTAGAAATGAATAGCGGGATAACAACTGTTTATACAGACGGAGCTTGCTCTGGTAATCCGGGTCCGGGTGGGTGGGCGTGGGTAGTCCCAGAGGGAGAATTCGCAGCCGGAAGTGACTTGAAGACAACCAATCAGCGTATGGAGTTAATGGCTGCTTTGGAAGCTGTTGAAGCAATTCAAGGGGAACTTGTTATTGTCAGTGATTCGACTTATGTGGTTAATTGTTTCCGTGATGCTTGGTGGGAAGGATGGTTGCGGAGAGGGTGGATAAATTCTGCGAAAAAACCTATTAAGAATCGGGACCTTTGGGAACCACTAATCGAAAATTATCGCAAACGTGACAATATTTCTTTTAAATGGGTTAAAGGCCACTCAGGTGACAGATGGAATGATGAAGCAGACCGTTTAGCAGTGCAGGCAGGAACCGAACAAATTTCATTAAAAGGAAATCTTTCCTTTTAACAATCTAAAAAATTGTGACAAATTACCGCCCAGTTATTTTTTCGCGTCTATAGTCGGAATTACTGAGGAGAGGAGGTGGTCCAGATTAGTAGTAAATGTTATGGGACTTTGGAGGTGGGTGGCCGCTAGGCGGTTCTGGACCATCTGGCGAAATTACGCCAGCCACCCTCAGATTTGATTGCTAGTTTTGGTCCCAACTGGCGAAGAGATCTATCTGAGAAATCCAGAAATAGTTCCAATATTTTAATTTCGGGGATGCGCTTAGGCGCATCCCCGAAATGCTTTGTGCGTAGGTAATGGAAGTTGAGTGCATTATTGCTACTAAGCGACTTTGATTATCAGATATCATCATTTCTAATGAAACGGTTGAGTGTTTTTGAAAACAACAGGTTTATAGGGGATAAGAGAACCCAAGAGGTCTATGATCTCGATGAGTCTGAAGAAAGTGAGTCGATGCAGGTTCTTATTGACGAACTTGCCGAAAATGAAACCTTTATTTGTTTTGCTCCTGACACACTTGCCGAAGCTCGCAACCGTGGGTATCGACTCAGAAAAATCTAACTATTGGTCTTTTGACGTATTAGGTTCAGAGCGCTTCCTGCTCTGAACCATTCGATTTGATCTTCTGACATTGAGTGGTTTGTTTGTATATTGGAGACATCACCTTTAGGACTAGTAACTACCACTTCCACAGGTTTGTTTGCAGTCAGGTCTCTGAGAGCAATTATTGAAATTCTGTCTTCCTGTCCGATCAAGTCATAGTCATTTGGGTTGGTGAAAGTCAAAGGGAGTATTCCTTGCTTCTTCAAGTTGGTTTCGTGGATTCGCGCAAATGAGCGTGCGATTACTGCACGGCATCCTCTAAATCTTGGTTCCATTGCAGCGTGTTCTCTTGAAGACCCCTCACCGATATTTTCGTCGCCAATTGCAACCCATTCAATACCTGCTTCGTGGTAACGCTTTGCTATCTCAGGAAAAGGTCTGATCTCATTGTCTGTAACATCTATTCCAGTTCCGATTTCTCCAGTGAATGAGTTAACCACTCCTAAATAGAGATTTCCTGAAATATTTTCTAAATGTCCTCGATATTTCAACCAAGAACCTGCCATCGAAATATGGTCAGTAGTGCATTTACCTTGTGCTTTCATCAAAACCGGTAAATCTTCCAAATCGTTTCCGTCCCAAGGTAGGAAAGGAATAAGAGTTTGGAGCCTCTTACTTTCTGGAGATATGGAAATCTCAATTTCAGAATTTTCAGATGGAGGAGGTTTAAACAGACCTTCTTCTCCAGAAGCGAAACCTCTAGTTGGAAGCTCCTCTCCAACATTTACAGAAAGTTTCACTTCTTCACCGTTTTCTGCAGTTAATGAATCAACTGAAGGGTCAAAATCGAGCGTTCCGGCGATACTCAAAGCGACAACTGTTTCAGGTGAAGTCACGAAAGCGAATGTAGAAGCGTACCCGTCATTTCTTTTTGGAAAGTTACGGTTATAGCTAGTAACAATACTATTAGGTACTCCATCATCTAGGTCCTGTCGATCCCATTGACCTATGCATGGGCCGCAAGCATTTGCAAGAACTGTAGCCCCTATGGCTTCAAGGTCAGCAAGAAGACCATCTCTTTCAATTGTTGCTCGCACCTGCTCTGAGCCTGGAGTAACTAGTAGAGGTATTTTTGATTTCAGTCCTTTAGAAAGAGCATCGCGTGCTATCCCAGCGGCTCGGGTTATATCTTCATAACTGGAATTGGTGCATGATCCAATCAAACCAGTGCTGATTTTCAGAGGCCATCCATTCGTAGTTGCTTCTTCTGCAAGGCGACCAACAGGTCGAGCCAAATCAGGCGTATGAGGACCGTTTATATGAGGCGTCAGATCGGAAAGGTTTATCTCAATAACGCGATCGAAGAAGTTGTGTGGATTTTCTTCCACTTCTGGATCAGCCTGCAAGTTATTGTTAACAGAGTCAGCTGCTTCAGCAGTAGCTTCACGATTCGTTGCACTGAGGTAACGGGACATAGCTTGGTCGTAAGGAAAAAGAGAGGTGGTAGCACCAATTTCCGCACCCATATTGCAGATTGTTCCTTTACCTGTCGCTGAAAGCGTTCTTGCTCCGGGCCCGAGATATTCCACTATTGCACCAGTACCACCTTTGACAGTAAGGATTTCTGCAACCTTTAGGATCACGTCCTTAGGTGATGACCATCCGCTCAGTTCTCCTGTCAAATGGACGCCGATTAATTTTGGCCATTTAATGTTAAATGGGAATCCGGTCATGACATCAACAGCGTCAGCCCCTCCGACACCGATAGCGATCATTCCTAAACCTCCAGCATTTGGAGTGTGACTATCGGTACCAATCATCATTCCACCTGGGAAGGCATATTGTTCAAGAACTACTTGATGGATGATTCCAGATCCGGGTTTCCAGAAGCCAGCTCCGTATTTTGCACAAACTGATTCAAGAAAGTTGTACACCTCGGAATTGGTATCAACTGCAACACTCAGATCCGTTTCACTGTTGATACGGGCTTGAATCAAATGATCACAATGAGTGGTTGTAGGAACCCGCACTTCCTCAAGGCCAGCAGTCATGAATTGCAACCAAGCCATCTGAGCTGTGGCATCTTGCATCGCAACTCGATCTGGATGAAGGTCAACATAAGAGACCCCGCGATTCATCTCTGTGGAACTTGGGTCTTTTAAGTGATTAATCAGTATTTTTTCTGCCAATGTCAAAGGTCGATCTAAAGCTTTTCTGCCAATAGATAGACGATTTTCAAGATTTGCGTAAACGCTTTTTACGAGTTCTATTGGAGTCTGGGATTGAACTGTCATGGCTCAAGTTTACAGGATGAATCTTAGCTTATTTTAAACTGTGACGAATTCGACTTATTAGATAACGGGCCAACGACGTCTACGCTTTTTTGTTTTCCCATCGTTGTCACTTAACGCCCAAGATCTTCTCCAGGCTCCAATTTCAGGTCCGGTAAGAGACGGAGAGGAATTTCTGTAAGATCTCTGTCTTGCATCCCACCAGCTAGAAGCTGTCTCATCTGCAAGACCTCTAACCTCTTTTTCAACTCGAGCGCTGAAAGATCTAGCGCTCTCACCATTTTCAGATTTCATTGGATAGCCAAAAGTTACGGTGCTTTTAGAGCGTCTTGGCAGGTTTCTTCCTTTTCGAAGTATTTTTCCTGTTCCGGATATATGTATTGGTATGACTGGCACCTCACATCGAATAGAGAGATAAGCAGCACCTCCTCTGAAGGGTTGAGCCCATCCATCTGGACTGCGGCCCCCCTCGGGGTATATGAGAAGACTCCACCCTTCACCGATTAGTTCTGAGATCATGTCACCTGACTGCCTACTTACTTTTGTTCGGTCAATGGGAACCGCTCCTATGGCTAATGCTGAAATTGCACTGGTTGCCTTTGTGTTGAAGAAATAATCAGCTGCAGCACCAATGACAAGTTCGTGTCTCCATGGTTCAGGAATTGAAGTAATCAGCAGAGGAGTATCAGCATGACTTTGGTGGTTGGCGGCAAATATTGCCGGCCCTTCAAAGTTTTCGAGGCGATCCAATCCTTTACGTGTAGGCGCGGCTAGAAAAGACATTACTGGTCTCATCAAAGTTTCTACAATGATCGCTCTAGCCAAACGAGCTGCGGGGCGACGTGCCCATCTGGTGTCGTAATTCGCTCCAAGTGAGTTATTTTTTGTTTTCGAATCAACACTCAAAGGAGTTGGAGCTGATACCCATGGAAAGCCAAGTTTCAAAAATTTATTTTTAAAACTATTGGTAAAAGGGTAACTTAATTTCATTTTTAGATCACGTCTGCCATAACGATTGGAGGATTCTTTAGGTGTGTAATGGTTGGTTGAGGCCCCACGACATCTGAAGCTATTTCGAGCGCGTCTTGAAGGGTAGACGCAGATTGAAAACCTAAACGATGAACAGCTTTTTGATCGCCACCAACAATAATGATTCTTCCAAGGTGCTGCATTGCATGGCTGCCCCAGTACCACATGTACAGTGGATGAACTCCGTGATAGGCGTATGAGTTTCGATAAAGATGGATATACCATTCATCTTCCGCAAATTGCTTCTCATATCGTTTTTCAATTTCAATCGGATCGGTAGTCTCGGTTAGAACCTGTTCGAAAAAATCTATGTAACTAGGATGATGAACCGGATGAAATTCCCAAGGGGTTGGGTGGCTCATTATGAGCACTCCGCCTTCGCGAACTAGAGGCTTTCCTTTATAAAGATTAAAGAAATATCCAAGTCCAAGACACATCACCAAAATAGGATTCATTATGGAGTTCACGTTGTATGGGCAGATGTATGGAAGACCCATTGTGAGTATGTCAGTTTGACCTTCGACTGTTACGAGTTGTTGTGCATATACATTCTCAATAGTTTTTTGATGAACAGCTTCAACTTCACCCGCTTGAACCGAGGTCATTTCGTAGGGTGATTGCCAGCTTCCGAAGATGCGCCTTTTTGCCTTAACTGGCATTAGGTCTAACCCGCGCTGCATGGCTATGAATTGAGCTCTATCTCGGGCACTCCATTCCCATTCGCGTTTTTGGAGAAGAGCGAGAGGACCCTCTCTTCCGAAAGTATTGTTATTAACAGTTGTTTCTATTTGAAAGATTTTTACTCCTGCATCTTTTATCACGTCCCCCATACGCCAATTCGAGGCATGTAGGGCAGAATTTTCTTTGTCCATTATTGATTTTGAATTTCTTAAGGTGTGAACATTGTGATGATGACGAAGACCGGTGTATCCAGCTAGTCCGGTTGCTGTGCTTTTATGCCCACCGTCCATAGAAACTAGATTTATATTCACATATATGAGCAGGTCGCTTTCCGCGGCTCTTCGACAGAAATGAACTTCTTCCCCGTGAGGAGTTTCACCAAGAACGACCATTCCTTCTGGGTCTTCTGCGTCAAGGTTGTACAGCAGACCTTTTGGGGCAAAAGAATCATAGACACGGTCTCCCACGGCATGACGCAGCTCATCTTCAGTCATTCTTCTGTGTAAAGCAAGAGCAGCAATAAGGTGCACATCGTCCACTCCTGCTTCTGCAGCCATATCGAGTACAGCTTCAATTATGCGTTGCCTTATATCAGGTTTACGCATAGGTGGAAGTGGAAGTGAAATGTCATCAAAAGCGATAGTGAGTTTCATGCCCGGTTTCAGAAGAGAGGGGAGTGGGTCTGAATCACCGAGTGGGTTCAAAAGAGCATCTTTAATCGCACCTTCTGGATCTGGAATTCCTGCTAGTGGTTCAGACGGATAAACAATCCGTGATCTTCCAGTAGGAAGTTTCTCCAAACGGAAGTTTTCACCATGGTGAAAAACAATGGGTGGAGTGTTTCTGTCCACGTCCAGTACGAACCCTGGTCTAGGGGAAGGTCGTGAGGTTTCTTTATTGTTGGTATTCATTTGATATTTCGCTCCCGTTCATCTCGAAGATCAAAAACAATCTTGAAGGCGCCTCTCACACCTGCGTTAGCAGCATGTTTCAAGGCTTCTTGATAGTTGTTTAGCGAATAGCTAGCTGATACAAGTTTCTCAAGTTTTGCTTTTTTCACTAGTTCAAAGGCAAGGTCAAAAGTGCTTACTGTCTCTCCATTAGTCAGTTTTTCAGTTCCGTATGTATAGGCGCCAATTAGTTGTAATTCACGATGCCAAAGAGGGGTAAGTTCCAGTTCGACTATTGAAGGCATTCCAACGAGCACAATGCGCCCGTTTGGTTTTGTTATTGATAAAGCGTCACTGATGCTTTTTGAAGATCCGACACAGTCGATTACAACATCGGCCCCACCAGTTAGACGATCCACGCGACCTTCGGGGCTTTTTTCAGAAACGTTTGCGATCGCTTTCGTTCCACAAGCTCTCCTAACTGCACGATGAATCTCATCAGGGTTTGTAACAATGTCAGCTCCTAGTTCAGTGGCCAATCTTCTTTGTTCCGGGTAACGAGCAGTTGAGATAATTATTCTTGGGTTTGTGAGATGTCTTAACGCTGAAATGGTTACTTGACCTAAGGTTCCACTCCCTAAAATTGCGACCACCCCATTGTCTTCAAGTTTCGCTGCTAAGGCCGCATGCACTCCACATGCAGTGGGTTCAACCATTACTGCTGCTTCGTCAGAGAATTCGTCAGGCACGGAATGCAGTTGGCTTGGGTGCGCGTAAAATTCAGTGGCCCAACCTCCTCCAGTGTCATGACAAGAGCCGGTTTGGATTCCGGAAGAAATTTCACCAAGAGTCACATTTTCACAGTTTCCTATTCTTCCTTCATTACAAGGAGTGCAGGTTGGAGAAATGTTTCGACTGCTGCAGCTAAGAACTGGTTCGAGTACAACCCGACTCTCGTCGTCGAGATTACCTACTACCTCATGTCCGGGTATGAAAGGAAAAGAAACAAGAGGTTCAAAATATCGAGCTGATTTGCCATCCACTGTTGCTAAATCTGAACCACAAATCCCCGAAAGTCTTGGTCGAACTCTTACCCAGTCTTTTCCTGGTGCTTTTGACGTTTCCTCTTGGATCAGGTCTATAGGTCCAAAGCTTGCTCCCGAACCGGGCATTATATTGCCGGCGATTTTAGCGGCTGCGTATCGTGGGATGTTTCTTTTGAATCGAAGTGCTTTCATCTTCTACTCCCTCTGTGGGGAGCTAAAGGTAAAATTTTGTTGCTTACTCCAGGAGATTTGACAAAATTTTCAACCAGCCATCCGCGTTTTCTGGCGATACTGGCTAGGCGAATTTCCGGATTCACTGCGACGGGAAAGCCAACTGCTTCGAGCATGGGGAGGTCACTAGCAGAATCAGCATAAGCAACTGATTCGCGCAGATCAAGTTCATTTGCAGCCGCATAATCCGCTAATGCCTGGTATCTGGACTCTCCTGTGGGGGGCACGTCCACTAATCGACCATCGTAAGAGTCACCATCCCGTCCGAGCTTCGGGCAAATTATGTCGTCAAAAAGAGGTTTAAGTGGTTCAACTATGAAATCTAAAGCACCTGTAATAAGGACAGTTTTATGCCCTAAATTTCTGTGCTCTCTTACCCTACGAATTCCCTCAGGGAAAGATTTTGAAAGTATAAGGTCGCTAAATTGTTCGCCTGAATCTTCAGAAATTTGAGAGATTGGAGCTCCTTCATAACGCCTATAGAAATGGCGCAAGAAATCACCCCGATCTTGTTTGTCTAAAGAAAGCAGTTGGGGTGCTTCTGCTAACGTTTTTATTACTAGACGGATACGTTCAGCAGTACTTAGTCTTCTACTGGCAAGCCATGCGAAAGAAGAAACTACGTTTGAAGCAATAAGGGTATTTTCTAAATCGAAAGCAGCGATGTGGCGCTCTGGGGAAAGGATTTGACTTCTTAAACGTGTTTCTCTGTCTTGTCCTTTTTTCGAAGGTGGAGTCATAGGAACTCTGCCTGCTTTGACTACTGAGGGTAGGTGAATCTCGTTTGCGTATTGATTCCAATCGATTATTCTAGGATCAAAACAGAAATCGTTTTTATCTTCCTCATCTAAAGAGTCCCAAAGTTTCAACAGTCTTTCTAGACCATAGATGGCTTGACATTCGACGTAAGCTCCATACAGATCCACGTAACCCAACGCTTTTTCAATCTGATCGCGTTGTTCTTCAAGTTTGGCAATTACATCAGCCTTAGAACCTCTAATTGGAAGTTGGTCAAAAGCTTTTTGTGTTTTACTTAAAAGTGTTTGTCCTCTTTCAAGTTGTTTTCTAACTTTGCTTATGCCAGGAAAATCCCAACCGGATACAGCAATCGGTTGGCCTAGTTCGTCATAGATGGGGTTTAGTGTGAACCATGCACGAACCAGATCAAAGAGGTGTCCGTATCTGAGTGGATTGATACTGCCTGATGCTATTTGAACAATGTCAGGCTGTTCAGCTGGACCTCTTGCGGCGACTGCACAAATCGCAGCTGTGACTAGATCCACAGGTATAACGTCGATTGTTCCTTCAGGAATTCCGGGAAAATCTTTTAATAGTCCTCTGGCGTAGGAAATGATTACAGGTTCCGCCATTCGAAAACCTCTTATCCAACCCGGAAAGGGTTCTGCTAAGGCGGATTCGATAATTGAAGGTCTTACGATGCTCACGGGGATAGTGAGTGCAGTTTCTCGTAGAGCAATTTCTCCTAGTGCCTTTGTGTAGGCATAAGCATCTGGAAATCCCAAAGAATGTGCACGTGAACGGCCGGCTTCGGCCATTCGGTCATTAACCCAACGTGAACGTAATTGCTCGGTTTTTGATGCAAGTGCAGGGATGCCTGCGGCTCCGAGTTCTTCACGAGCTTCTTTGCGGAGTTGTTCCAGTCGTTCAGGGGTGCGACTAGCGGTTTCTGTTTCTTGTCTAGTTCTTCTCGCTGCATCAACTTCAATTTTCCAATCAACATCAACAAAGAATGGGCTGGCGTCTACAGGTTCTTCAGGTGCGGCTCCTCTTCTACTTCCAGCTACGTAACAAGTTGAGATAGAAACAAGATGGGGTGAAATATCGAGCTCATTTAGAGTTTGAGCGATACGAACTGGTCCTAGCAGGTTAACTTCTACTGCCTGGTCTAAAGGTGAATCAAAACTAACTACTGCTGCCGAATGAATAAACAAGTCACATTTTGCCAACTCGATTAGCCCGGTTTCATCAAGCCCTAAACCGTCTACGCCTACATCTCCTGAGATTGCTGTAACTCTTTTTTTGCATAATTCGTTAAAGCCGTCAGTTCCTAGTTTTTCACGCAGACTATTAAACGCATCGTTACGAAGTATGTCTCTTTCGACTCGCTTTTCTGCACCTCTTCTGCCTGGGCGCACGAGCAGGAGAAGCTCACAGTCTGGTATAGAACTAAGTAGACGTTCGACTAGAGCAGTGCCTAGAAAGCCCGTAGCTCCAGTTATCGCGATCCGTTTTCTGGATAAATTTTGTTTTATCATCATTATCACTTACCAATTGGTAAGTTAAACTTACCAATTGGTAAGTTAAAAGAAACGGTATTCGAATGGAAAAGTATGAAAAATTTGGAACAAAAGAAAAAATTCTTGATTCTGCATTGGAATCTTTCAGCACATCGGGCTTCGATGCTACTTCGCTTGATGTAATCGCAAAGTCTTTAGGGATACGAAAACAAACCATTCTTTATCACTTCACAACGAAAAAAGGTTTACTAAATGCAGTAGTTGAAAGAGCGGCAGAAAATCTGATCGATTCAATTGAAGAAGTTTTAAGTAGCGAAGTAAGAGGATGGGAAAGAATTGAAGCACTAGCACGGATGATTTTTAGGCTGGCCTTACGTGAACCACTATTGCTTGGTCTCTTAAGGGAGGTGAGTAGACCGGGGTCTGCTGGATCAGAAAGATTGAGAACATTGATGACTCCGCTCATGGATCGAGCAACTTTTTGGATGCAGTCTGAGATGGAAATTGGAAGGATGCGACGAACAGACCCAAGACTGGTTATTTTAAGTGCCTACTCGACTGTTGTAGGTTTGGCAACAGAAATTGAAGTTTTGAGAGCGGCTGGTATTGAACAAGCGTTACGTCCTGTAACCGTAAGACGGCGCGAGTTGATGAGATTTTTAAGAGTTTCGTTAGATCCTGATTATTTGCATCCTAAATAGCAGTGTTGCGCCTCTTCCGTGAAAACTTCTCTACTGCAATATCTACAAGACGATCCACCAGTTCAGAGTAAGAAAGTCCAGCTTTTTGCCAGAGTCTCGGATACATAGAGATAGGTGTAAAGCCGGGAATGGTATTCACTTCATTAAGTATCGGACCTCTTTCGGGATGTAGAAAAAAATCGACTCTTGCCATTCCAGAGCATCGTAAGGCCAAAAAAGCACGAGCTGCTATTTGTTGTAGATCTACAACAAGGTTTGCTTCAATGTTCGGGTCGTCAATCAATTCAGCGCTGCCATTTTGATATTTTTCGGCGTAATCGTAGAAATCACCCATGGGTTTTATCTCACCAGGGGGTGCAACTTGAGGAACTAAGTCACCCAGAACTGAAAGCTCTATCTCTCTTCCTTCTATAGCTTCTTCGACAACCAGCCATTCGTCATAAGTAAAAGCTTTTTCGAGAGCTTCTTTTAATGAATTGTGATCATTAGCTTTGGAGACTCCTATGGATGAACCTAGATTCGCAGGCTTAACAAAAACTATTGGACCAAGTTCATTTAATAATGCAGAAAGCAGTGACTGAATACCTTCACTGTCTAGATCTTCAAATTGTTTGGAATGTACACTTCTATAAAGTGTTTGTGGAATTTTATGATGGGTTAGGATTTCCTTTGTGGCGATTTTGTCCATAGCTAAGGCGGACCCCAAGACCCCGCTTCCTATATAAGGCACATCTATCACTTCAAGTAGCCCTTGGATAGTTCCATCTTCGCCCAAAGGACCGTGCAGCAAAGGGAAAACAACCAGGTCTTTTTGGGAGTTTAGTTTTTGCAATTCGATAATGGGGTTCCATGTAGGGCCAGTCGGTTCAAGTCCTTCTTGAAGGTTCTTAGCCTTAAGGTCTTTAATGGATTTTTCAGCAAGATGCCAGTCTCCATTTTTATTAATGCCTACTGGTATTACTTCATAACGTTCAGGGTTGGCAGCTTCAATAACATGACGGGCAGAAATACACGAAACATTGTGTTCAGCGCTACGACCACCAAACAAAACGAGAAGACAACGCTTTGGGCTCATTTGGACATGTTAGGAGAAGAAGAGGTGGAGGTGATGGCACCGTATATCTAAAACATTGAAAATGTTTGACTAGAAGATTATAAATTAAGATCAATTTGATTTAATTTGACAAATGGATATAAGTGGAAGGATAGTTTTACTAATGAACGGTTTTCAACCTTTAGGAAGGGGATTGATAATGAAATATACTATGTTGCTGAAAAAGTTTTTTGCAGTTTCGCTTATTTTTTTCACATTGACTGCAGTTACTACGGCATGTGGATCAGATGATGATAGTTCAGCGTGGCCAAGTGAGATAACTTTTGGTGCTGTACCGGCAGAAGATGCAGGTGAACTTGCAACTTTGTATGACACAACTATGAGCATTCTTAAGGATGAAATAGATGGACTTGAAAAGATTAACTTCTTTGAAGCTTCTGAGTATGCAGGTCTTGTCGAAGGTCTTATAGCGGGACGAGTAGATGCTGCTCAGTTTGGTGGTTTTTCTTATGTTCTCGCAACGCAGACTGGAGCAGAACTGGATGTAGCTGGTGTTTTGGTTGATGGACCAGACGCAGTACCCGGTTACAGAAGTTACTTAGTTACTCAGCCTGACAGCGATATTAATGGCATAGATGACCTCAGAGGTAAAACAGTTTGTTTTGTTGACCCAGGTTCAACATCAGGATTCTTGTTCCCATCTGAAGGTTTATTGTCAGCTGGTATGGATCCATCGGAAACATCGACTGATATAGATCCAATTTTCGCTGGTGGTCACGATGTTTCAGTTCTCAGTGTTGTCAACGGAGACTGTGACGCAGGATTCGCAGCTGATGTGTTCTTCGTGACTAAGAGTGGAGGTCCTGGAATTCTTGTGAAGGGTGGGGACATAAACGGAGTAATCGATGACGTTGGGGATGATGATCAGAACCCTGAAAATGCGGACGTTCGAATCGTTTGGAAGACAGAATATATTGCAAGTCCTCCAACTGCTATAAACACAAAAACACTTCCAGCAGATTTTGTTGCACGCTTTAAAGAAGTCATGACTACTAAAGCAAATGTCGATTACGCTATTGCAAATGGGTACTGCACAGGTACGCGAGATGACAATACGTGTAGTTTCCGAGACGACTGGGGCTACATAGCAAAATCGGATTCCTTTTATGATGGAATTCGAAAGGTCTGTGAAGTCACCGGCGCAAGTAAGTGTGATTAATAAACTGAATTAGTTCCTAAACGTAAACGGTTATGAAATTTGAGGAAAGCGCATCCTCTGGTGTTGTGAAACAAGAAAATTCCACAACACCAGAGGAAAACGCTGTCGAAATCACAGATCTAGTTAAGACCTTCGATAATGGGAAAATTAGAGCCCTTGACGGGGTTTCTTTTAAGGTACCTAAAGGGCAACTGCTCGTCATAATTGGTTTATCGGGATCAGGTAAATCGACACTGCTTCGACATTTAAATGGACTTCATGTACCTACAGAGGGTTCTACAAGCGTTCTAGGTGAGAACGTATCTTCTTTATCGCGAAAAGAACTTAGATCGCTGAGGAGAGATGTAGGTTTTGTATTTCAGCAATTCAACATTGTTGGAAGACTGACCTGTATAGAAAATGTGCTCAGCGGAGCCTTGGGTCGTATATGGGGTCCGAGAATCAGTGCCCTTATGTACTCAAAGAGCATGAGAACCGAAGCTATTGAACAACTCGAACGAGTGGGACTAGCTGATAAAGCTTGGCAAAGGACCGACACTCTTTCTGGAGGAGAGCAGCAACGAGTAGCTATTGCTCGAACTCTTATGCAGAAACCTAAAATCGTTTTAGCTGATGAACCGGTTGCTTCACTTGATCCTGAAATCTCAGGTCAAGTAATGGATCTACTAGTTCAATGTTGCATTGAGGATAATATAACTGTGCTTTGCAGTCTCCACCAGGTGGATTTAGCATTGGGCTGGGCAAACCGTTTAATAGGTCTTCGCGCTGGGAAAGTCGTTCTTGACACTCCTGTAGATGAATCTTTATCACAAGAAGATGTCATGGTCGTTTACCAACAACTTGACCCTGAAGGAACTAAAACCAGTGAGTATCTAGATACATCTGAAACTTCATCTCCATGACTTTGAACTTACAAAGAAAACGATGAAAACCCGGAATTTAAAAAACAGAGAAGTGTCTTATCCGGAACAAATATCCAGACCTTGGACACGCCAAAGAAGTCAACTCTGGTTTTCAGTCTTAGCTATTTTCGTGCTTCTTGCATGGTCGATAAACAGAGTCGACCTTTCTTTGGGAGGAATTGTAGAAATATTTGAAGGGTGGCCTGAAACACAAAATTTACTATCGCGTATGGTGCCCCCATTTATTCCAAGTGAAGATTTCACAGTTATAACCAAAGCGGCTCTGGATACGTTCTTTATCGCTTTTGCTGGCACAGCATTAGGTCTTGTTCTTGGAATACCGCTTGGTCTTCTTTCGGCTCGCAACATTATGCCATTTGCTCCAGTACGAGCATTTGCTCGTGCCATAGTTGTCTTTTCGAGAGCAACACCTGCGCTTGTATTTGCTCTTTGTTTTGTTCGTCTCTATGGAATAGGCGTCCTTCCAGGACTATTAGCTATTGGCATCCACTCGATAGGCATGATCGGCAAATTGATAACAGATGCGGCGGAAGAGATTGACCCCGGACCTCGTGAAGGTGTGGTCGCTACAGGAGCAGGATCCTTACAGGATTTGTATACAGGCGTTTGGAGTCAGATGGTTCCAACGGTTATATCTATTTCTCTTTATCGCCTTGAACTCGATTTCAGATCTGCCCCGATCCTCGGCTGGGTTGGAGCAGGAGGGATCGGACTTATTTTGCGCGGTTACGCAGGCAGTCTTCGTTATCAGGAACTGCTTGGAATAACCATTCTTATAGTAGTTCTAGTAGTTCTTCTGGAAGTACTTTCAGCCATTACACGTCATGCACTTCTAGGAAAAACTGAAACTGATTTACCCGGAAAACCGAGAAAGATCACACAGATATTTTTTGGGGGGACAGCACGTCCAGGTAAAAAAATCGCAGACTGGATGATTAACAAGTCAGCAAATAAAGAAAGATCAGAAAGTGAGAGCCAGGTATCTAGATCTCTTAGTCCTCCATGGACTCGGGAAAGAATTAAAGTCAACTCTGTAGGTTTAATATTCTTCGTTCTCCTTATACTTTCGAT
>Ga0206683_10000220_pt1 | contig 42778 bp, 37 predicted proteins | sample M280m12015metaG_FD_155483 | JGI IMG/M metagenome (GOLD analysis project Ga0206683, IMG submission 155483) | Ammonia-oxidizing marine archaeal communities from Monterey Bay, California, United States - M2 80m 12015 | ecosystem: Environmental > Aquatic > Marine > Intertidal zone | place: USA...
AAAGCCATAGTAAACAACTCTGAAGACATGTCGCCAGTCTTCCGGGTCCTCCTTTCTGATTAGTACCGCCTCAAGCAAAATGAATAGGAATAGGAATAGTATTAGCATAGCCATCCAATCATTTGTGAAATAGATCAGTAGGTAGTACACAAGGTTGTAAGTATCTCCGAAGATAGTGGGCTGTTGATGCCGACTTTCATCAAAAATTACCAAGGAATGTTCGCCTGGAGACGTGCCGTTGTTATTCAGAATTAGGGCCTCAGCAACCACATCCAGAATCCACTTTCTATTGTCGTTGTCAGGGACCATTCCCAAGTAACTAGAGTCGAACTCTGGATCATAAATCGAGTTAATCAGTACAGAGCCGTCAGAGATGAAGTGAACTCTTCCCGTCTCAGAACCTCGGCATAGAATTACCTCGCAATACCTCACATAAACTGGGAAAGGACCCTGTTCGTCTCCAACCAGGCCGAATGCAGCATATGATCCAACTGAGTAATTGCCATCGTCATTATTGTCTATCCAAGAATCCTGGGTAGTCTTGGCAATTACGTACCTGCGCTCTGCTGGATTGTAGGAAGTGGCTTTCTCGAAGGCTGATGGGGTGTTAGTGAGTATGCTATAGTCCTGAGACCAATCCCACTTGGGTTGATTTGTAGATGGGTCAGTTCCCTGGAATCTATGAGAGCATAGCCCTGAATCCTGAATAGTGACGAATTTGGCACCAATCTCTGGGTCACTAGGATCCTGATCAAGAACGTCAACTACACCGTCTTTGTCAAAATCCCTAAGGCATGGGTTTACGCTAGTCTGAACCCCCTGTGAAGAAGTGAAATTGAAGGCTGATGTAGTGTTCACCCAGACGAAGTCTGAACCAAGATCACTATCGTAACTATAGTCGGTATAGAGGCGGTGGTTTGTGAAGTCAAGGCCAAACTCTGCTGCAAGATTGCTCGAATAGCCAAAATCATCCATTAGGATTAGAGTGCCACCTCTGGAAACGAAATCTCTTATCGCAACAATCTCCGATGAAGTGTACCCATCTCCTTCGGAAAACTGGACCAGGTCATCTTCGCCCGTGAATCGGGGGAGGGAAATGGTGTCCCTCTCTACTCCAGAGATTACAAAAATTGTCTGTTCTGGGTGGTCTATGTCGCTAAGCAGAAGAGGACTGGAAACTAGGGCCGTGGTCTCTACGCCCTTCCTATTCAAATCCTCTCTGAATTTGCCCAAATCGTTCCATTCGTCTCCATATGCAGACTGCTGGGTCTGTCCGGGGATGACATAAGTGACTGCAATAGAAAGAACGAGTAGGAGGAAAACTGCCCAGAATGAAACCTGTATAGCGACCCTTCTATTTCTCCTCGATTTAAGAAATTTTGAGAGTTCGTTCCAATCTACCATCCCTCGGCCCCCATCAACTACGAACCATTGAGCCAGAAGTTCGTTTTATGACCGTTATGTGACCCTGAACGGCCCTGCATCGACTTATCTTGAGAGTTCCACGACGGTTCCCACGTTCGCGACTTCCTCTACAGGGACTGCAAGAAGGCCGTCTGTAGACGGCCATGGGAGCTCATTGGGATCGATTCCTTGTTCAGTAGCGACCAATATTGCAACAATGTTGCCGGTGTCTACATCCACAGTAAAATCTGCGAGATGGCCTAGGAGATCGCCGGCCGCATCAACGACCTGTCGCGTCATAATCTCCTGGGTGAATGTAGTCTTCATACAATTCCTCAAATCAATTCAATTCCGGAGAATGATCCAGACGATCTGCGGACTGATTCCAGACCACTGGTTAGAGTCTCCTCCAACTTGGAATAATATTGCATCATCTCATCTGTTACAGTAGGCCTCACTCTATCAACAGCAGTTTCGAAGTGCCTCTTAGTCACTGTCTTTTTCCCATCCCTCATTGCAATCAGAGCGGCTTCTCTGCAAACCGCCTCAATATCTGCACCTGTGAAATTCTCCATTCTTGTCGCCAAATCATCGAGCTTGAACTTACCAAGTGGCATTTCCTTTGTGTGAATCTTCAAGATTGCAGATCGGGAGTCCCTGTCTGGAGGTGGAATATGTAGTACCCTCTCGAATCGTCCACTGCGCATCAGAGCTGGGTCAATCATCTCTGGACGGTTCGTGGCTGCTACCACGATAACCCCTTCCATCCCTTCCACACCATCGAGGCTGCTTAGCAACTGGTTTACCACCCTATTCATTACGTCGGAACCCTCTCCTGAGTGACTTCGGCGCATTCCTGCTATGCTCTCAAACTCGTCTAGGAAAACAATAGATGGGCTTGATTGCTTGGCTTTCTTGAAGACCTCTCTGACTGCTTTCTCTGATTCCCCGACCCACTTAGAAATTAGTTCGGGACCTTTGATGGAGATGAAGTTGGCCTTCGCCTCATTAGCAATAGCCTTGGCAATTAGCGTCTTCCCTGTTCCTGGCGCCCCAAACAGCATTATTCCCCTGGGTGGGCTGATTCCAAAGTGGACGAACTGTTCCGGCATATTCAATGGCCATTCTATACTCTCCTTGAGTCTCTCCTTGATGTCCTCGAGACCACCAACCTCTTCCCATGTCACTTCTGGAACCTCGACGTAAATTTCCCTTAGAGCACTGGGTTCTATCTCCTTGACTGCCTCCTGGAAGTCCGACATCCGAACCTCCATCTTTTCGATTACCTCTGGAGAAACCTCTTCCTCATCCAAGTCAATCTCTGGTAAATATCGTCTCAAAGCCTTCATTGCCGACTCTCTGACCAAAGCCGAGATGTCTGCGCCCACAAAACCGTGGGTATTGTCGAGAAGCCAGTCAAGACTGTAATCATCACTAATGGGCATGTCCCTAGTGTGAATCTCAAGAATCTCCCCTCTCCCTTTCTTGTCTGGGACTCCGATTTCTAATTCTCTATCGAATCTCCCTGGTCTCCTGAGGGCTTGATCAATTGCGTCTCTCCTATTAGTCGCACCTATCACTACGACGTTGTCCCTCCCACCCATTCCATCTAGAAGAGTTAGAAGTTGCGCGACAACTCGCCTCTCGACTTCCCCTGTGACATCCTCCCTCTTTGGAGCGATGCTATCGAGCTCGTCGATGAAGATGATGGCAGGGGCGTTTGCTGCAGCCTCATCAAAGATCTCACGGAGTTGTTTCTCACTCTCACCGTAGTACTTCGAAATAATCTCTGGACCGTTGATAGAAGTGAAGTGGGCTTTGGTCTCAGATGCTACGGCCTTTGCAATGAGTGTCTTCCCTGTTCCTGGGGGCCCGTGAAGAAGAACCCCTCGAGGAGGATCAATGCCAAGACGACGGAAAAGAATGGGGTGCTTTAGAGGTAATTCGATCATTTCTCTTACCTTCTGAAGCTGGTTACCTATGCCCCCAATGTCTTCGTATGAGATAGTCTGAACTAGATTCTCTTCATCTTGGTCTAATGCGTCTTCCTTGATTACAATCTCAGTGTCTGGCAAGACCTGCACGATCCCCTTGGGACTCGTCTGAACGATAGCAAAGGGTAGAGCCTCGGCAAAAAGCGTCATTCCTGGAATGAAAATCCTATCTCCGGCTACTACTGGCCTCTTGTTTAGGCCTCTTCTGGCAAACCCTTCTATTCCGGGACCAAAACGCACCTTCTGTTGTTTGGCCATCACTGGGCTCAGGATCAGTTTAGTGCATGGCTCGACCTCGACTTTGCGAATCTCGGCTCTGTCTCCAAGGCTGACTCCAGAGTTTTTCCTAATGATTCCATCAATTCTAATTACTCCGAGGTTAGCATCTTCGGGCCTACACCTCCAGACTATGGCTGCGGTCTTCCTCTCGCCCTCAATCTCTACAATATCTCCTGGCTTCAGATTTAGATCGTTGTCGAATGGGACTCTGGCACGGCCATGTCCCACATCGCTGGGTATTGCTTTAGCGACCCTCAAGGTAAGTGATTCTGATGAGTTGTTTGCCATTTTGCGGTCCCTGCCACTTCATCTCGTGCATCGGGGGTTGTTAAACCCTGCAATCTTGGAATCTCCAAGAGGTAAAATGGTTATCGGAACAAAGAGGGCCGATGCGCATAATTCATTTCGGAAGTAGTAGCCGCCAGCAACATGGCACACGTACTAGAGACTGGATTCGAGATTTTACAAAGAGATAACCCCAATGGTAGTCCTGCGGTGATGGGATACAATATCATCAATGGAGAGATGCGCTCTTCTAGTGATGGGGAGAGTTTCGAAAGCAGGAATCCTGCATGGCAAGAAGACTGTCTTGGAGTATTCCCTCTGTCAACCAAGCAAGATGTCCACGATGCGTTGAAATCTGCCAGAGAAGCATTCTCGGGGTGGTCAATGACACCTGCGCCTTCAAGAGGTCAGATTATTGGCAACATGGGTAGGTTACTAATGGAGTACAAAGATGACATTGTCAGAGTGGAGACAAGAGAGATCGGTAAGACTCTCAAAGAGAGCGCGGGAGAAGTTCAGGAGGCAATCGATACATGCCTGTTCTTCCAATCCGAAGGAAGGAGGTTATACGGTCAGACGGTAAACTCAGAATTGCCGGACAAGGAGTTGTTCACATACAGGAGGCCCTTGGGGGTATGTGGAATAATCAATGCAAGCAACTTCCCTGCAGCAGTTCCTTTCTGGAAGATGATTCCGGCGATAATGTGTGGGAACACATGTGTCTGGAAGAGTCCTCAGGACTCACCACTACTGTCATTCATGCTCACTAGAATCATGCACGAGGCAGGTCTACCAAACGGGGTAATCAACTTGATTCATGGGCGAGGAAGTGGCGCTGGACAGTTCCTAGTTGATTCTGCAGAAGAAGGTTTGTTGAACAAGATAAGTTTCACTGGTTCGACCGCAGTTGGGAAGATGATCGGGGAGGTCTGTGGACGGAATCTGGTCTCTTGCTCCCTAGAGTTGGGCGGGAAGAACCCATTGGTGGTAATGCCTTCTGCAAATATTGACAATGCTGTCGAGGGGGCTTACTGGGCCGCATTCGGAACTTCTGGACAACGTTGCACTAGCCTAGGAAATCTGATAGTGCACGAAGATGTCTATGATGAATTTATGGCGAAGTTCATGGCGAAGGTCAAGGATACGAAAATTGGCGACTCTCTAAGGCACGAAGACGTACTGTACGGGCCAATGCTTTCTGAGAAGTATGCAAACGATTTCCTTAGAGATCTAGGGATGTGCGAATCTGATGGGGCTACAAAACTCTGGGGCGAGGGGATGATTACCAATGATAACAAGCCTGCAAACTTCCTTGGGGATGCATCTGAAGGAGTTTACATGTGGCCTCACGTGTATGCGGACGTGACAGAGGATATGCAATGCTTTCAAGAGGAAATATTTGGCCCTGTGGTCACGGTGGTAAGGGCAAACAACTTCGAAAATGCTCTACATTTGGCCAATGCTTCCCCCTACGGGCTATCAAGTGCATGCTACACTAATGACAGGCTTGAGGCATATCGCTTCAAGACGGGAATAAAGGCCGGCATGACTGGAATCAACAACTCGACGACTGGTGCCGAGGCGCACCTACCCTTTGGAGGGGTCAAGGATAGTGGAAACGGCACCAGGGAATCGGGAATTTGGGTCCTAGAAGCTTACTCATACTGGCATGCTGTTAATGACGAGCTGTCCGGAAAACTACAATTGGCTCAGATGGATGTGGAAGAGATACACATAGAAGAAGCAGATGTTGACTACTCTTCACTTGCCTAGAGAAGCGTCTCTCCGCATTTGGGGCACGGCAGACCTGGAAGCCAGGCTCCTGGCATGTAACTGCAATTCGGGCAGATGGAAGTCTCTATATCGTCTCCGAGCACGCCCTACCGAACTGGTAGAAAAATAGAAAGTTTTCGACTGATTCAAGAATGCAATTACTTATTGCTCGTCTCCATGCCCAATGACATTGGGGGGTTGGCAGATAGAAAAGCGGATTGGGAACCCTCGAAGATTGAGGGAATATAAGAGGTCATTGGGAAATGTGAAGCTCCCCCTGAAAAGGGGATTTGGGAAGACTGACCGAAGGGACGATTGGTGGAAGGGGCCAACTGCGATGGCAGCTTATCTAGGATTCATGATTATCTACGCTACTTGGCGAGGATTCATGGAGTCAGACTTCTTGTTTTTCGCTGACTTTGGGGCATCATCCTGTGAGAATTGGGATTCTGCTAGATCTTTCAAGGATGTCTCAGAATGCCAGACAATGGCTATCGAACAAGGCAGCCATGTTCTCTCTCCGCTATACAGTCCTCTGATATTTCCTCAATCCTCGTGGATTCCCAAAGAATTGTGGTGGATGAGTCCTGCAATGTTCATCCTAGTTTTTCCTGCTGGATTTCGAGGAAGTTGCTACTACTACCGTAAGGCATACTATCGTGCATTCTTCCAGCAGCCTACTGGATGTGCTGTTTCAAAACCATGGAACGAATATAGTGGCGAGAGGGGAATTCTTGTAGTCCAAAATCTGCATAGAATTTTCATGTACATCGCAATAATATATTTGCCAATCCTAAGTTACGATTTCTGGCTCTCGATTAATTTCCACGATGCTACCGGGGATGCTTTTGGCGTCTCAGTTGGTTCCCTGATTCTTCTGCTGAATATTATCCTACTATCTGGGTACACATTTGGGTGTCACGCTTTCAGACATGTAGTTGGTGGGGGGTCAAACGATTGGACTGGTTCGTCGATTAACCGTTTCAAGTACAGGATGTGGAAGTTCTCGACTAAGTTAAACGAACGACACAAAGACTGGGCTTTGATCAGCCTATTTTGGGTAATGTTCGCCGACTTCTACATTTGGATCTGTCAAGATTTTGGTCTTACTGACTATGTCATCCTCGGAGGGATATGATGAGGGAGAAAGTCGAACATCACGAGTTTGATGTCATTGTAATTGGGGCAGGGGGGGCTGGACTCAGAGCAGCAATCGAAGCCAGCAAGTCAGGGGCAAGTGTTGCAATGATTTGCAAATCAATGCTGGGCAAGGCTCACACAGTTATGGCAGAGGGGGGAGCGGCAGCTGCTCTGGCCAACAAAGACCCGCGAGATTCATGGCAGACTCACTTCCGAGACACCATGAAAGGAGGCAAATATCTTGGAGACTGGAGGATGGCCCAGATTCACGCCCAGCAGGCACCTGATAGGATCAGGGAGCTGGAACAGTGGGGTGCAGTTTTCGACAGAACTCCCAATGGACTGACGAGTCAGAGGAACTTCGGTGGGCACACTTACCCAAGGTTAGCCCACATTGGAGATGCTACTGGGCTAGAGTTAATTCGGACCCTACAACAGAAAGGCATCCACGAAGGAATGCAAGTATTCATGGAATACACGGTTAGAAGAATCTTCAAGACTGATGGGAAAGTTTCGGGTTGCTTCGCTTATGACAGAAATAATGGTTCTCTGCATGTTTTCAAGGCCAAGACGATTGTACTGGCTACAGGCGGAATTACGCGCTGCTGGGAAGTATGCTCCGGATCATGGGAGTATTCTGGCGAAGGTCATGCATTGGCCTACTGGGTGGGAGCAGAAATGGGGGACATGGAATTCGTCCAGTTTCATCCCACTGGCATGATTTGGCCGCCTTCTGTGAAAGGTATCCTCGTTACCGAAGGAGTGCGCGGAGAGGGTGGTGTGCTGAAGAATAACAAGGGTGAGAGATTCATGTTCAACTACGTTCCTGAGATGTATGCAGATGAGTTTGCCGATACGATTGGAGAGGCAGAAGCGTGGGTCAAGGAGGTTGTTGGTGGCAAATTAGCGACTAAGAGAAGACCCCCGGAGCTTCTAACCAGAGACGTTGTGGCCAAAGCGATAAACAGCGAGAAAGCATCGGGGAGGTCCTCCGAGCACGGAGGAGCATACCTAGACATCTCCTGGAGAGACTCAGAGGAAGTTAAGAAAAAGTTACCAGGGATGTACCATCAGTTCAAGGAACTGGCAGCGGTGGACATAACCAAACAGCCAATGGAGGTGGGGCCTACTGCTCACTACGTAATGGGTGGAGTCAAAGTTGACCCTTACAGCCAAGAGACTACTGTAAGGGGACTTTTCGCTGCTGGGGAGGTGGCAACCGGGCTACACGGTGCAAATCGACTAGGTGGCAACTCACTTTCAGACTTGATTGTATTCGGTAAGATTGCTGGAGAGCATGCTGCAAAATACTCGAAAGAACAGGATGAGTTCTCCGAGATTAGCCAATCTGAGATTGATTCGGTTATTGAAGAGACCTTAGAACCCCTAGGTAGGGAAGGTGGAGAGAACCCTGCCAAGGTAGTGAGCGATCTGAGAGAAATGATGCAGAGTAAGGCTGGAATCATAAGAACTGGTGAGCTCCTTGAAGGGGCGCTCGAAGACCTTGAGGAGCTTAGAGAGAGGTCTTCTTTGACTTCCCCGGGAGGTGGAAGGATGTACAATCCAGGATGGCATCAAGCACTTGAGATAGGCGCTATGATAGATGTCAGCAAGATGTGCGCAATCGCAGCACTTAGGCGAGAAGAGAGTAGAGGAGCCCATACAAGAGATGACTTCCCAGAGACGGATCACAATCATTGGGGCAAAATAAACAGCGTAATATTGATGGGAGATGATGGTTCCATGAACATAGATTTCGTTTCCTATCCGAAGATCCCAAAAGAATTGAGGTCGCTTCTGGATTCTGAGGATTTGCAGGAGGAGGAATGAGATGCAGGACAAAGTGACTTTCAGGGTTTTCAGAGGGGAGGCGGACTCAGATGGCATCCCATTTGGGAGAATGGTGGATTACAAAGTCGACCTCGACGAAGGCATGGTAGTGCTAGATGTGATTCACCGGATTCAAGCTGAACACGCCCCCGACCTTGCTTGCCGCTGGAATTGTAAAGCGGGAAAATGTGGTTCTTGCAGCGCAGAGGTAAATGGTAAGGCCAGACTAATGTGCATGACTCGAATGGAAGACATTCTAGATGAGACACCGGTCAATGAGCCTGTCCTGATTAAGCCAATGCAGTCGTTTCCACTCACTAAAGACCTAGTTACTGACACCTCGTGGGCTTACAGGACAGAACAGCAGATAAAGCCGATTAATGGCCCAGAAGAGCCAGATTGGGTTTTTCATCAAGAAGAAGCAGAGAGACTGCAAGAGTTCAGATCGTGCATCGAGTGCATGCTTTGCGTAAACACTTGCCATGTCCTTAGAGAGCATAAGATGTTCGAAGAATTTGCTGGCCCTAGGTTCTTCGTTCGCCTTGCCAGCCTAGAAATGCACCCACTGGACAATGAGAGCAGGATTCCAGAAATCAAAGATGACTTCGGAATTGGTTATTGCAATATTACCAGGTGCTGCACTGAGGTTTGTCCGGCGGGTATTCAGATTACTGACAATGCTATCATCCCACTCAAAGAGAGAGTGGTGACCGAGTACTTCGACCCCCTTATCGATCCGTTGAATACAGCATTGAATCTCACTTCGGGGGTGTTAAGCTACTTTACTGAGGACTTCTCAAAGTCGGCTGATCCTGGAAATATGAAGAAGGCTGAGAATGCGATTGAGGAAGAGAGAGCCAGGGCTAATGAGGCACTGAAGGAAGAAGCCGAACGAACTGAAAGAGCCAGAAAGAGATACCGTTCAAAGTAGTCAAAAGGCATCCGCTGAAGTTAACGAAGACCGTCGTAAATCCAGAAAACTGGACCTAATCAGATTCGGTCAATTCGTAATTTCTTCACATTGGCCTTATTGATCATGTCAGGTAGCCAGTCAGGTGCATTTGGGCCCTTGGGGACCTTGTTCTTAGAACCAGAGAACACATGAACTCTGTTGGTCCCTCTTTCCCTGAGGTGGATGTCTGTGACACCTCTTGAAGCCGCCTTCAAAGCCGCTCCTCTGGGCTGCTTGCTGTGGAACACTTGAGCAGTGTCCTTGCTGTTCTGCATCAACACGAAATATTTCTTGTCTGCCATTTTTGGATTCCTCCGGTTGATTCGGGTCCTGCATAGATAATAAAGTTAAGTCGAAATAACGGGATACTGGGGCAAAGTTTGCTAATTTTAGCGATTAACCGGATTCTACAATTCGGCACATGCAAGCGTCTTTGTGTTGGTGACTCCTTGGATTGAACGGACAGAATCAACAACCAATTTCGCAATTTCACCCATGCTCTCAGCCTCTATCTTCAGGATCATATCATGATCGCCAAATAGAACTTGGGCATCTGAGACAAATGGTAGCGAAGAGGCCTTCTCGAAAACAGAATACTCAGTACCCGGTTCCACATCAAGCAGTACATATCCGGTTGACATGAGCATGGGGAGGGGTTGGTGGCGATTAAAGTTCCCTAATTATGCAGAAATTGCCTACGATGGATACATATCAGATGGCCTCCCTTCGTATACCTATGGCCGAAGTAGTAATCGTAAGAGAATGCAGGCATGGACAGGTGCGCGTTCTCTATGGGGACATCGTTGGTGTTGAGGGCGACGTGATGGTCATTCCTGCGAACAGTAGACTCGCTGGGAGAGAGGGCTTGGATGAGAGGATGCAGCAGGCCGCTGGAGAAGACCTTAGAGAGGCGTGTGCCAACATTGCAAAGGAGAGGAGGAAATCGAATCTACAACCCTGCGGAGTGGGGGAAGCAGTCACTACGCCTGCATTTGGCCTTCCGGCATCTAACCTTGTGCACGTAGTTGGGCCAGACTGCAGGAGGCCAACCCAAGACAATTTCAGGAGGGAGCTGATGAGGAATTCGTACAATGCTCTTTTCGATGCGGTGGAGAATCTAAAGCCGAGGAAGACTCTGGTTCTGCCTCCTCTGGGAATGGACGTCTATGCATATCCGCACAGAGAAGGAGCTAGGATGACTATGGAAATCATCCTACCTTGGATGGATGGAGAAAAAGACCCGGGAGTTGACATGGTGCTGATTGTGACTAACGAAGACAATTTCCTGAATAACATGAAGACAATCTACAGAGAGAGTGAGGACCAGTTTCCTGGAGTAGACAGGACCAGAGACTACAGAAAGGGAAAGTTTCAGTGATTGGGACCGGTGTCCTCAATAACCCTGAGAATCGGATAGGGCCGTGGGCACCATCTATGAGCGAGAGTTGCGATCAGTGCTCGCTGGTGAATTGAAGGGCGTTCGTGCGGTTACTAGATCATGCAGTGAGGTAGCGCGAGCCAAGGCGATGAGTGTAATTCAGAGGCCATTCTTAGTGGTCCGAGCAGCTGGAAGCGGTTCAGAAGGGACTGGTGACTTGCTTGCTCTAAGGGGGGACATGTGTTTCCCCATAGAAGTGAAGTCCTCAAAGAGTGACAGGATTTACCTCTCCGGGAGGACGATGGAACAGTACAATGCGCTGAAGTCCACAGGAGAGAGGTGTGGACTTCTCCCCCTATACGCATTCAGACTAAAGGGGGTACGGGGGGACAGTTGGAGAATAATGAGAGTTGAGGTTGAAGGATTGAGTGGGAAGCTTAGGCATCTTTCAAGGAGCATCCCCCCTCTCCCCCTGACGAGCAGGGGATCGCCTCACCTAGACTGGAATTCTGGGATGCCTGTGCACCGCTTCTTGTCATTGGTTTGCAAGTCAAATGGAGCAAGTGGGATTGTATCTGATCCTGGGTCGACCAAAACAAAGGAGTCGGCCTTCGGTTAGTGGGAACCACCAGAAAGACTCTTTTCGATTGAGTCTAAGTTTTTCTTTATCATTTTGATATCTTCTTGGACCCTATCTAGTTCGGCCTGGGCCAGTATCCTCCTGATGCTTTCCCTCTCTCTGGATAGGGAATCTATCCTCCGATTGGTACTCCTTGAAGGCTGATCGGTTCCGGGAGACATGGATGCCGGAAATGGTGGACAGTATTCTCTCTTACGTTTGAGAGCAGGTTGAAGAGCGAAGTGTGGACGTGTCATGTCATGGCCGAAGATGCAAGGGGCAGGGGCATTCTTTTCCCCCTCCTACTCCTACTCCTTGTCTATTCCCTAGGTGCTCCTATTTGGTTGGTTATTCTGTTCGGACTTTGGTATTCTGGATTGGTGTATGCTGAGTCTACGGGAGTTCTGGACAGATTCGATGCGACTCGAGCACTGGGGGTAATTCTGATGGTTAGAACCAAGAGAGGGATGAGATTACTCGATTTCATTTCCAAGCCTAAGAGATTCTGGCGCGGTTTTGGGGAGATCTCGATTTGGCTCTGCTTCTTTGTAATGTCAATGGTAGTTCTCCTACTGCTACTGAGTTTGATCTCAGTCGCGTTTAACCCTCCAGATGACCCTCTTCCTGCAAGTGATCTTCTTCTGATTCCTGGGGTTACTAGCTTCGTTCCATTCTGGTGGCCAGCATTGGCTCTAATCTTGGCAATCGTTATTCACGAGTATAGCCACGGGATTCAGGCTAGAGCACATGGGATGAGGCTACGGAGTTTTGGGGTTCTGCAATTGGGGCCATTGCCGATTGGGGCATTCGCCGAACCTGAGGAAGCTGAAATGGGGAGGGCCCCTAGAAGGGACAGGTTGAGGCTCTTTGCTGCAGGGCCTTCTATCAATATCTTCGCAACTTACGTCGTATTGATCCTTCTTTCTTCAGTTTCCAGCGGGATGGTCGCAGAAAATGATGGTGTTTATGCTAGGGGGATTGTGGTCGGAGGGGGAGCCGAAGAAGCCGGCCTGCTTCCGTACGAGACGATAACCCACATCGATGGGAACCAGATTGGTGAGTACTCCGACTTTTCGATGGAAATGGGTGAAATTGCTGCTGGAGATGAAGCTGTTCTGACCGTTCTATCAAGGTCGGATGTGAATGATCCATGGACTGAAAGGACGATAGCAGTCACTATGGGTGATCGGTACCAATACTACATCGATGAGTGTGATGGTGCCGCAGAGTGCATCGAGGATACAGAAGTGTTGCTAGATTTGTGGGAGATTGAGCGTGGAGATGCGTTCCTAGGAGTCTCGGGCCTAATGTCCTCGACTGGTGGGTTAGATGCTTATGCAGATATTGTCGAGGGAGAGTATTCGGTGTACGGAACGGCATTAGTGACTGCAATTCGGCCTCTTCTGATGCTTAATGTCCCGATTGCAAACGAAGGCCAGACTATGAGTCTGGAGGAGAGGGGGATGCTAATTGCTGGGGATGGTGCGATTGCATCCATTCTGGGAACCGATGGGATGTTGATGCTGTTCGACTTTCTCTTCTGGCTAGTCTGGATTAACTTCCTACTAGGGTTCGCCAATCTGATTCCGATGATCCCCTTCGATGGTGGCCATCTAGTCAGGGATGGGGTCCACTCATTACTGAGGAGAGTTAGCAAGAAGACCCATCCGATTCGCATAGAGATGTTGTCTAACAGAATAAGCAGCCTAAGCAGCATCTTCATACTTCTAGTGCTCTTGATCCCGGTAATTATTCCGTGGATTCTCTAGTCATTCTTCTTCGTCGATCTTCCTAGGCTCGTGTACTTCTCTGAAGACTACTCGGGCAACCCCGACATTCTCCCTCAGAGTAGTGACCAGCGAGAACTTGGTGAAAGCCCAGTTCTGGTCATATGCCATCTCCTCGGGGAGTGTCATGGTTAGGTCATCGCCATCGAACTCGATTTCGAAGTCATCTCTTCCTGTGTTCATCTTCATCAGTGTCTGGACCTTTTCGTTCCTGTCCTCCACGACCTTGACAATCTGGTAGCTGTATCTCAGAGTGACGCCCGCAAGAGGGTGATTGTAGTCAATCCTCGCTCTGCCGGCACTCATGAACTGGAGGATCCCGTTCCTACCTCCAATCTCGACTGGAGCGCCAATTGCGAGTGTGTTCGGATCCCTAACGCTGCGAAGGAGAACGTTCTGTGATATTGTCTCAATCTTGTTCTGGTCCCTCTCCCCATAAGCGTCTTCAGGTTCGATGTCGAATTCGTACTCCTTACCAGCCTCGGCTTCGGCTAAGTGTGCCTCGAAACCGGGAATTAAACGTCCATCCCCTACAGTGGTAATCATCGGTGAGTACTCTCTGTTCTCATCATGAGAATCATGCTCCTTGGCATTATCCTCTCTAGTTGTCTCGATTAGCTTGTCATTGCTTGCATTGAACAAATCATAGTCGATATGAACGATTGAGCCATTATCCATCATAGCACCTCAGGAGCATCGCGACCCGCTCCCCCTTTTTCATTCAAACGGTGAGGGGGCCCTCAATCGGCATCAATGTCTGAGCTACCACTTCTTGTAATGGATGTGAGAGTGATCCCGAGCACAACCAGCAGCCAGCCAGACCAGACCAGGTGGCTACCGGGGAGGTGGTGCACGGTCACCCTGACCTCGCTCACCTGCTCGGTCTGACCCAGAATCATCGAGGAAAGTAGCTCGTTCGATTGCAGGAGGTCCAAGATGACGATGGTATCCCCGGTCACCCCGGTCAGTCTATCGACCTCCGATCTGGCGGATACCGCTCCGGAAGGGGAGTCGAAGCGGAGCATGCCGGGCGTGATCGTCCCCAGAACCTCCTCCCCGTTCCTTGCCTCTATCACTACCCCCACGTAGCCGTCCCCTATGCCGTAATCGTACCCATCGTCATCGACAGAGACGATCTCGACCCCGGTGAACACGAGCTCCAACCCCTGATGCTCCGTGGGGACGTCCCTCTCCAGGGTGACGAAGTGGGACGGGTCGGTTCGATCCACGAGGGTGGTCGTGAGGACATGTCCCACGAGGAGGAGGAGGATCCCGGCATGGGCGATGTGAGTGCCCATGACCCTGGCTCGAGCAGCCTCTGACCTCAGACCGCGACGAATGATTCCCGGGAGGCTATCCCTCGAGCTCCTCCAGAGCTTCAGAAGGGTTGGGGGGATAGCAAATACCAGCCAAGTGAGAACAAACATGGACAGTGCCCCCCTGGAAATGCTATCGGTGATTGGTTGGTCCTGGTTTCCAGGCAAGTCGAAGCTACCAGAGTACGCGGCAAGAAAGACCGAGAGCGCGGCTGTGGCCGACAGGGCGATGATTCCCGTTCTGCCGCTGATGCCATCACCCCACGCGTACAGGGCGAGTCCGACAGCCAGCAACGAGACCAGAGGAGCGCCGTAGTACTCGTGGGCAGCGATGTTAGTGCCTTCTATCTCGACTGTTAGTAGAACCCAGGTTAGTAAGAGGAAGGCCATGGGGAGGTGCCACGGGAATGATCGGGAGTACCTCGCCCTCTGCTTGGGGTCGAACACCGCACCAACAATCCAGGATAGATCGTCATTCTCGTCTTCGGGGAGTATCCAGACTAGGAGGAACGGGATGATACCAGCCAGCGACTGGTACCACTCCGACACCCAGCCCCAGCTTGAGAAGAGCATGAGCAGCACCCCCATGGAGACCCAGTGGACCGGGGGGTCGTTGCGGTCCCCGAAGACCAGAAGGAGAAGTATGGAGAGGCCGAAGAACATGATTGCCGATGAGCCGATCCACAGTCCCACGGCAGCGAAGTAGACGAGAAGCAACGTGGCTAATGGCCTGTTCGAATCGAACAGAGTCTGTGCCCCTCTCTCTGCGACATCGATTCTCTGCTCCCTCAGGACATGAGCGACTGACAGACATAGAAGACCCAAAAATGAGAAAAGGTAGACTAGTACCTCGAACCCCACCGCACTGAAGTCGATTATCTCGACTACCCGGACATAGGGATCGCGTGGAAGCGAGTTCTCCCCGTCGCCAACGAAGGCGTGGACTGATGCCCAGACCCCATTGGCCCTGGTCACCAGCGTCGCATGTATGACTAGGGCCCCGCAGATCAATCCCAGTGCAGGTGTAAGAGAGAAGGGCCTGGATGACTGGCTCCTAGCCCTAGCGTGTAGGATAGCGAGGAGTGCTAGCCACGGCATCAGAGAACCAGTCTCGACGGGATCCCATGCCCAGTACCCCCCCCAATCCAGAACCGTGTAGGCCCAAAGTCCCCCGAGCCCGATGCCGACGGTACCTGCCAGGAATGAGTACCTAGCCCATCTGATCATCGAGCTGTGTGTCTCCTCCGATGGAATGGCCCTGATCAGCCCAGACAGGGCGATGCTGGCTGTTGCTAGGCATAGGGAGTAGTAGACGAAAACAACGGGTGGGTGGATCACCATCAGGTCTGTCTGGAGCAGTGGACTGATCTCACCAGACGATCCGGAATCAGCGGGAGAGAACGGGCGGAGGACCGATGCCACCAGGAGAAGGATTGCAGTCCATGAGTGCATGATCCTGATTGTCGTGCTATCGAGTTTATTGTCCCTAGACATCACCCAAGTAATTACCCCCATCATCGAGGCCCACATTAACAGGGGCCCGGATCTACTCCCCCATACGGCAGAGATACGATATGATAGTGGCAGACCCTCACCTACGTATCGTGAGACGAGGTCGAGTGTCGTTGCCTCAATCAGGAATGCCGCGACGAGAAATAGGAATGGAGACGACTGTGCTGCCATAGACGTAGTTCTGACTAGAGGATCAGAGCTAGCCTCGGGACGAAAGGCGAGATAGGTGCTCACAAGCAACGCTAGGGTGAGGAGGGTGTATCCGAGGAGGGTGAGCATTGTTCACCATCCGTAATACTTCGCCCGGCTGTACCCGAATGCTAGCATCGCTGGGACGATCTTCTTGAAGTATAGTCCGGGTCTTCTCAGCAGTAGCCTGAATCCGACCATTGCCTTCCCCGATGCGCCCATGTCGGACATCTCGTCTGGGAAGCAGGTCGCCATCACGGACATCTCATCGTCGGATAGCTCGAAGAGCGCGGTCTTCCCTCTCAGGATCTTGTCATAGGGTGGGAACTCCGCCTTCCACAGTCTGGTGTACTCAGACAATCTCTCCGAACTGAGGTCCCCCTCCGAGATAGCCTTGGAAGCAGTCTGAGCTGCGAAAACTGCTGATTTCAGAGCCAGGTGGGACCCTCCCTCGAATAGGGGGGAAGTGAAACCAGCAGCGTCACCGACCAGCATTAGTCCATCGTGATGGGTTCTGTCGAATGGACCGGAGATGGGGATGGTCCCGCCGAAAGCCGGACTGCCCTTCTCCTTCCAGGGAGGCAGAGATTGTTCCAGGTCGGAGAAGTGGGTGTCAGCAATGAACTCGTCCAGGGCCTTCTTGGTCCTAGGCTTGTCCTCGGTCACTAAGCCCACGTTAGCACGTCCTTCGCACTTCGGAATCATCCAGAGGTAGCCCTTCTCGGCATATCTAGGCCAGATGTAGAAGTCCAAGTACCCATCATTAGGGACGTCCAGCAGTTCGTACTGCATCCCTGCGACGACCTTGCCCTTTGGATTCAATGGGGAGACGTCATCGGGCTTCACCAAACGGGAGCAGACAGCAGCCACACCTGAGGCATCAATCACGATCTTGGCCCTGATGGGGAACTGGTCGCCCTTGCCATCACAAATCCAACCTCCGAAGGAGTCTCCTTCCACCCTCTCCATCGAGAGCAGTTTGTGACGAAGGTGGAGGCTTGCTCCTGCAGCAACTGCCTCATCTGCAATCCACCTCTCGAACAGATGCTTCTCCAGGACGTATCCCTCCTCTGTAAGGCACTTCTCAGTGCCATCGGGGAAGATCACCCGTATCCCCTTGACCCTCTTGCTGATCACTTCCTCGGGGAGATCCAGATTGAGGTTCTGGCAGGCTATCTCGGAGATGCACTCCCCACAGTGAACCGGGGTTCCGATCTCTGGGTGGTCTTCTATCAGGATAGTAGAGAGGCCTTGCCTAGAGCATTGGAGAGCAGCGTTACCACCGCCCGGACCAGCACCGACAACAAGGACATCACAGACACTGCCTACCTCGACCACGGATTATCGGTAGAGCACCCATCAAAGAATCCGTCGGTTTGGAGTTCCTCCCGGGAGGCGAACCTTCTCATGTCAGAAGCATCACGAATCGCCATGGGCTGGAGGAGTCTCGAGGAGTTCATCAGAGCACTAGAGGCGAGGGGCGAGTTACTCAGGGTTAGCCATCCAGTTGACGTGAGGTTTGAGGCTGGGTGCATAGCAGACCGACTAGTCAAGAAGGGGGGTCCTGCAGTGGTCTTCGATCAACCAAGACTCGAGAATGGGAGAATAAGCAAATTCCCCCTTGCGATGAACCTCTTTGGTACCCGAGAGAGAACGAAGCTCGCGTTGGGGGTGGATGAGCCAAGTGATATTGGAGAAATGATGGTTGGATTGATGAAGCCAGACATAGGGGCCATCCTGAAGAGGCCCTGGACCGGAATTCACTTACTCAGACAAGGGATCTCAATGGCTCCCAAGAGGGTCTCGAGGGGGAAGTGCCAGCAAGTCAGTATCGATGATCCAGATGTGACCAAACTGCCCATACCGATCACCTGGCCTCATGACGGTGGTCCGTTCATGACGCTACCACTAGTTGTTACCGCCGATCCGGAGACTGGAACCCATAACATGGGGATGTACAGGAGTCAGGTCTTCGGGCCCAAGGAAGTTGGACTTCACTGGCAGAAGCACAAGCATGGGGCAGGCCATGCAGACTCCTCTGAAGGGAGGATGCCGGTGGCGATTTGTCTCGGAGGACCCCCCCAGGTAATATTCAGCTCAATCTCCCCACTACCAGATAATCTCTCAGAGTACGAGTTTGCGGGTCTTCTCAGTGGAAAGAGGTTGAGGGTCACGAAATGTCAGACGAATGAACTGTGGGTACCCGCGGACTGCGACTTCGTAATCGAGGGATACACAATCCCAGGAGAGACTAGGAAGGAGGGGCCATTCGGTGATCACTTCGGACACTACTCGCTGGAAGACGAGTATCCTGTAATGCACATAACTGCAATCACCCACAAAAAGGACCCGACAGTACCGATGACTATCGTAGGAGTCCCGCCCATGGAAGACGGTTATCTCGGTGAGGCGATTGGGGATGCCTTGTTGCCCGTTCTGAAGTTCCAGCACCGGGATATTGTTGATGCATTCCTACCGTTGGAGACGGGTTTTCACAACCTAGCGATTGTTTCCTCCAAGCAGAGGTTCCCTCGCCAGGCTAGGAAGACTGCTCTGGGTCTACTGGGTGCTGGCCAGATGATGTTCCTCAAGGTGGTGGTGGTTGTGGACGAGGATCATGCTGTGAAGGATCTCGACTCTCTTCTTGACGCTCTGGAGAGCAGAGTCAGCATCCCTGATGATCTTGTGACTCTGAGGGGGATGGTGGCTGACTCATTGGCGCACACTTCCCCGTGGGAGAACATTCACGACAAACTGATAATCGATGCGACAACACCTGTCGAGGGTGACCCGATAGAAAAATCAGATTTGGGTCCTGTGAGCAATTCACTGGCCATTTCGGCATCGGCCATTGAAGGGGTCACTCAAGCCAGGATGCTACGTCCCTCGATGATGGTGATCACTGCTGAGATTGAAGGGGGTCCGAAGCCGGAGGAGAGCATGGAGGATGCCAACGAGCATTTGGCAAGCCTCCAGAGAGAGAGGGTTGCTTCCATCAGGGATTCGATTTGGGGATTGGGTGCATCCAAGGGACTGAAGTGGTTGTTCATCACCGACTCGGATGCGGACTTGGAGAGCGAAGACTGGAGGAGGAGGCTGCTATGGCAGCTATTCTGCAGGTTTGATGTCGGGAGGGATCTGCACTTTGATGAGGCCGGGACGAGGATTGCTTGGGACGCGACTGCTCCGATCCCATCGGAAGCCGGTCCATTGCCAGTTCGTAGATGGCCTGCAGTGACACTGCATGACCCTGATCTCGTTCAGAAGATTGACTCATGGCTCTCAAAGAGGTTGTAATATGGGTCTGAAGGAGATGCTGGAGTTCGTCAAGGTTGAACATACGCTGTTCTCACTTCCCTTCGTCCTAATCGGCTTCGTACTAGCGGACCATGAGTTCGGGAGCGAGGGAATGGACGTCTTCTGGATTATCGTGGCAGCCGTCGGTGCCAGAGGCCTTGCAATGGCGCTGAACAGGATTATTGATCGGGAAATCGATTCTTCAAATCCCCGAACTTCCTCAAGGCACCTGCCATCTGGAACTATGTCGATTGAGACCGCATGGATTCTCTCAGCAGCATTCCTTGGGATGCTATTGTTTGCTGCGTGGATGTTGAATGAGGTGGCTCTGAAGATGGCTTGGCTTCCTGTGATAGCATTCGTTATTTACCCATATACGAAGAGGTTCTCCTGGATTTGTCACTTCTGGATAGGCTTCTGCCTGGCACTTGCTCCAGCAGGGGCATGGGTTGCAATTGCAGCAGATACCCATGGTTGGGCATCCATTACCGGAATGCATGATGGTCAAACTGAGTTCCTCTGGTTCCCGGAAGTATTCTTCATTTCATTGGGAGTGGCTCTCTGGATCTCTGCTTTCGATATCAACTACTCCCTAATGGACAAGGATGTGGACCGGGATCAGGGAATTCGATCGTTCCCTGCTAGTTTTGGCAATATAGCAACTAGAAATCTTAGCGTTGCTTTGACCATCGGATGGATGGTGTGCTTTCTCCTCACTGGGATGCACGAGTTCACAGAATCCAGGAGATTTCGGAGTACTTTTTGGATCCTTTCTGTTGTATTCATGGCACTAGTCAACATCTTTGTGATGACCAAAGCCGCTGAAACAGCATCAGAGTCTGTCGAAGAAATGGATAGGTATCAGAAGATCCTATTCCGTTCGTCCATGCTCACTGGGTGGATTCTTCTAGCCAGTATCATGTACGTAGACTACTTCAGTGACGGGCTGTTTGATTGAGGCGTTGGGATGTTCAGACTTCACGCAGATTATGAGACCGCGGGTGATCAGCAGCAGGCTATTGACCAGTTAGTGAGGCAGTTGGAAGGTGGACAGGAAAGATGCGTTCTGCTTGGGGTGACCGGATCGGGGAAGACCTTCGCTATGGCCAAGGTCATTGAGAGGCTGCAGATTCCAACACTGATACTCTCACACAACAAGACACTAGCACGTCAGATTTGGCAGGAGATGTCCGGTCTATTCCCTGAGAACTCTGTTGAGTACTTCGTTAGCTACTATGACTACTACCAGCCCGAGGCGTACATCCCTGGTCGCGACCTGTACATCGACAAGGAGCTCCAGATGAACGAACGCATCGAACAGGAGCGATTCTCAACCGTTGCCTCCCTTGTTTCTCGGCCGGATGTCATCACAATTGGGACTGTTTCAACAATCTACGGTTTGAACCCCCCCGAGGTCTTCCAGCAGAATCACCTCAGGCTACACGTTGGCCAGAAGTCTGACCCGCAGGAAATAGTAAGAGAGCTGGTGGGACTGCAGTATCGTAGGACTGCTGGAGAGATTGTCAGAGGGGACGTTCGCCTCAGAGGCGAGGTTCTTGACGTGTGGATGCCAAGCAGAGACGATCCCATCAGAGTCAGATTCGGTTGGGAGGGGATTGAGAGGATCCAAGTCTGCGAGGCAGTCTCTTGGGAACCTCTCGACGAGTTCGAGGAGGCTTGGATTCATCCTAGAGAGTTCTACATGACAAGTGAGGAGAGTTTCAAGCAAGCACTAGAGGACATCGAGTACGAATTGGAAGGCAGGTTGGACTGGTTCGAGGCTAAAGATGGGGGTTTGGAGGCTCATAGGCTGGATCAGAGAACAAGATTCGATCTAGAAATGTTGAACGAGGTTGGGTCGTGCAAGGGAGTAGAGAACTATTCCATGCATTTTGACGGGCGAACTAGGGGAGAGAGGTCGTACTGTCTGCTTGACTTCTTCGCAAGTAATGGAGAGCAGTTCCATGGCGGATCAGATAGATATCTGGTCATAATGGATGAATCTCATGTCACTCTGCCTCAGGTTGGAGGGATGTATGGTGGTGACTACTCCAGAAAGAAGAACCTGGTTGACCATGGATTCAGGCTACCATCGGCATATGACAACCGTCCACTTCGAGTGGATGAGTTTCAGAATCTAATCCCCCAGATGATGTATGTTAGTGCCACTCCTGGCGAACGGGAGTTGAGGCATCTGGCAGAAGTTACCGGGCAAGAAGTCCCCAAGGGACTGATACACGTTGACGGAGGAGGGGGGGCGCGAAAGTCCGAATCTGTAAAACCCAAATCAAAGCACAGTATGGAAGAGTTGCTTGAGAAAGTAGAAGGCATAGCAAAGATGGAGATTAGGCCAACTGGGCTTCTTGACCCAGTAATCGAGGTGAGATCTACGGAGGGACAGGTTCAGGACCTTCTAAGCGAGATTGGCGATAGGGTAAGTCGTGACCAGAGAGTCCTCGTTACCGTGATGACAATCAAGTTTGCAGAAGAGGTTGCAGAGTACTTGGAAAGGATGGGCGTCAAGGCCCACTACCTACACAGTGAGATTGACACCCTAGATCGAACTGAGATTATCAAGGCCCTGAGACTAGGCATCATTGACGTAATCGTAGGAATCAACTTGTTGAGAGAGGGGCTCGATATACCAGAGGTCTCGTTGGTTGCGATCTTCGATGCTGACAAGCAAGGTTTCCTCAGAAACGAGCGATCGCTGCTTCAGACCATAGGTAGGGCATCACGTAACGAAAACGGCTCGGTCATCCTGTATGCGGACTCAATCTCTCCAGCCATGGAGGCAGCGATCAGCCAGACTGTTAGAAGAAGGGTTATGCAGGGAAAACACAACGAAGAGAATGGGATCGTCCCGAAGACTATCCAGAAGGCACTCCCTGTGATGGGGGCCGAAATAGAAGACCTGCTTTCAGGGGTGGCTGGCACAGGAAGTGGAGGTGGACGTAGGATGGTAGCCAAGCCTCCGGGAAAGAAGGGGCTAGAAGGCTTGGCGAAGAAGTTTGGTCTAGGCGCTGGCATGTGGAACACATCCAATTCTGTTCTTGATAATGTCAGTCAACCGGAATGGGTCGGAGATCCGGAGGGGGGGCCAGAGGAGAATGAAGAATCTCCAGACTTAATTTCTAGGCTCGAAATGGAGATGCGTCAAGCTGCGGATAGGCTTGACTTCGAGAGGGCTGCTAACCTTAGGGACAGGATTTTCAGACTTCAGAATGCGACCAATTGAAGCCCAGTGTCCAGTGCGAATCCCATGGACGGCTACTCACGGGACGATTTCGACGTCCCAGTCGAGGACTATGACTTCTCGACCGTCTCAGACGTTCGCTCACTGATTGATCAGATGGGAATGGCTGGTGGTTTCACCGCATCTAAATTAGCTCGGGCCAGAGATATCCTTAGAAATGCAATTTCTCAGTCTGGTGATGAAGGATTCCTCAACTGGCTTTCCTTCCCTGCTTGCCTGTGTGCTACTGGGACCAGAGGATTCTTCGTTGAGGCCTTGAAGAGAAAGGCATACAATGTTGTAATTACCACCTGTGGAACACTCGACCATGACATCGCAAGGACATACAGGGACTATTTCCATGGTGATTTCAGCCTAGACGACATCGCCTTGGGAAAGGAAGGATTGAACAGACTAGGCAATGTTGTAATCCCTAACGAATGCTATGGCGAGATATTGGAGAGGGTCTTGCTACCTTGGTTAAGTGAGATTGAGGACGAGAGGAAGAGCCAAAATAATAGCAACCCATGGAGGGGTTTTGGCTCAGTGGAGCTTTGCTGGGCAATTGGGGACAGAATCAATGACGAGGGATCCTTACTCCACTGGGTTGCAAAGAACAGAATCCCAATGGTCATCCCTGGTCTGACTGACGGTTCAATAGGATCTCAATTGTTCATGCACCGACAAAGGAGTCCAGATTTCATGGTAGACGTTCTGGCGGACGAACAAATCCTATCTGACATGATATGGACGGCAAACGAGAGTCATGGACTGATGGTAGGGGGAGGTATATCGAAGCATCATGTAATTTGGTGGAACCAATTTAGGGAGGAGTCGGGTATGGATTCGGCGGTTTCGATTACGACTGCACCTGAGTTTGATGGTTCCCTATCGGGGGCTAGGCTCAAGGAGGCTATTTCATGGGGCAAGATAAGACCTGATGCAGCCCAGATTGTGGTTGAGGGCGAGGCAAGTCTTATTCTGCCACTTCTTGGTTCGGACCTATTTGGAAATGAATGAGAAGCGCGCCGGAGAAATGGCTATTAATCTGCGTTTTCCGTAGAATGCTATGCCAGTAAGAGAAATGATTCAGGACATGATAAATGAGTTGACGGAGGCTCTCGGTGATGCTGAGAAGCATGACTCCGGGAATAATGCAGCAGGAACCCGAATTCGAAAGGTGATGCAAACATGCAAAGGTCTTGCTCAAGACGTTAGAGTGAAGGTACAGGGTGACAAGATTTCCCGTTGATTTATTTCGCGCTGGCTATCATTTCCATCAGAGAGACCCGCATTGGAACCAATGGGTGCCACCCATCTCCACCTGATTTAATCAAAGCCTCGTGGAGATTACTCAAGTCGGGTCTTTCTGCAATTTCAGAATGTATCCCCCTTACTGGACTAGGGACTTCGGATAATGATTCAACGGTGTGAGAATGATTGATTGCATTGCTGTAACGCTCCCAGAGTACTCTGATTTCGTCTACGACATCCCCCATCTCCCATGATCTTCTGCCGCACATTCTATAATTTCCGTCGGGTATGTTTTCTTTCTTATTCAGACAAATATCGGATATTGCGTCGACTACATCCCTAACGTTGACCCAGAATCTAGTATTGGATTCTAGAGCTGGTTGATTTCCGCTCATGATTTGCTCAATCCAGTCAATCATTATTCCATTGCCCCAATTCCTACCGCCATTAGGGATAATGACATCACGTAGTTCGATAACAACTCCTGAGTTTGATAATTCTGAACCATGGGGGACGATTGCGATGTCGCAGTTCTCTTGGCCATTGATCTGAATCGTTACGTCTGCTTTCTCTGCTTGGTCTACAATCGATGCGCCGGCTCGTTGAAGCCTTTTCTCCAGAGCCTCTCTGAGACCGTCAAGAGATCCTGAAACATGCACATTTCTGGGCATGGCAACTCATCTGCTTAGTTGGCCTCGATAGTCTTCGAGGTGAAAGTTAGGAGTGCCTCCCTTAGGATCCCGACTATCATATCTATTTCCTCGGAAGAAATTGCAAAGTGAGGCGTGAATCGCAGAGCATTCTTCCCTCCGTGAATGACGCCAAGGCCATTTGTCCTACACCACTCTTCAACGCATCCGAATCCCACGACAGGGAGTTTCTCAGGATCTAATTCTGCACAGAGAAGGAGTCCGGTCCCTTGAACTTCGGTAATCGTACCAGGGATCTCATCGGCGAGATCTCTCAACTTGGAGACGAATTCTATGCCCCTGTCCCTGATATTCTGTCTCAATTCTGGAGTAACTCGATCAAGAACTGAAACTGCGGTTTCCAAGGCTCTTGGATTAGTTGTCATGGTATTACCATATATTCCCACAACGTATAGTTCGGCCGCTCTCTTGGAGAGACCTACCACTGAAAGAGGGTATTGCCCGGCGTTTAGAGCCTTTGACCAAGTCTCCATGTCTGGTACCAAACAGTCCTCGAACCCGTCATAGTCAACGATACTCAAGCACCCTTGCCCTCTTAGGCCGGCTTGGATTGAATCCACGATTAGCATGCTTCCGTGCTGGGAGCAAAGAGATCTAGCCAAGTCATAGAACTCCCTGGTTACACAGAGTCCGGGATTGCCTTCGCCCATCACTGGTTCCATTGCCATCAATTCGATGAAGAAGCCTTCTTTCTCTGCACGGTCAAAGGCATCTCTGAGTGATTCTAGATCATTACTGGGAACAAAGATGACATTGTCTCTTTCTCGGAACGATGCCAGATTCTTCTCGTACTTGGCACTGCATGAGTCTGAAATCTGAGCTGGTCTTTGTGTTCTTCCATGAAATGCCTCAACTAGGGCAAGCATCTTGGTTGGTTTTCCCTCGTGTTTTCCACCCTCTCCAGTAATTTTGAGAGTATTCGCATCGGCAATCCGAATCGAGATTGTGACGGATTCTGAGCCACTATTCAGACAGACGAATCTGGAGAATGGGCAACTCTCCCTCTTGTGTCCTACTTCCTTCCTAAGACGATCTGAGAGTCTCTTCTGACTGAAAGAGGGAGTCATGACATTAGCCATGACCCAGTTCTGCTGCATTGACTGAATGACATCGTCCGGACCATGGCCCATTCCAAGCATCCCATATCCTCCGTTATCATGCAGAACTGCGCCATGGGAGGTTACTATCCATGGACCACGAGCAGCGATTGCCACGTATGGATTTACGGTGGCTGCAGAGTAGAAGTTGACATAATCTGCTTGAAGATGGGCCACTAAATCACTCTCTTTCATGGAGAATAATTCACCTCCCATGTCATTAAGAAGGCTCTGGAAATTTTCTGCGGCCTCCTCTATGGATCTGCTAAGAGATGGATCGGTCTCCAGGAAACCTGAGATTACTGAGTCTTTGAGGCCGTTAGTCTGAGCTTTACCGGTTCTTGAGCGAATATCAGCCAGAGCAGCGAGGTAGTCGGCCATCATGCAATGGAGCGAGGGACCGCACATCAACATTCTCCGGGAATGGCCAGTAGAATCTCAGAGAAAATATTCGAAATAGGGAAAACTCGGTTTTCTGATAATCACTAATAAAATTAAACTAAAATCAATTTTTCAATTGGAAAATTCATTAATACTAAAAATTTTCAATTGAATTATCAGTCTTGATTAACGAATATTATAAGTGCCACTCCAGTGTCTGGAGCTCAGGAGAAGCACGGGGGATGCACTCCTCCCTGAGGGAGAAAAATGGTAGAGGACTACGAAATACAAGAAATGATACACAGAGATGTTTACGTGGGAGAAAAACACGTAGGAGTCGTGGTTGGTGAGAGATTCCACCCCAGAGATGAATTCGTGAAGTCACTGAGGATTAAGGTGGAAGATGAAGTGGCTAGTGAGTTCATGAGGAAGCCAGCGGATCTGGCTCCCTTGGCTAAAGAGCTGGTTCACAGCATTAGACCGGATGGTGGAATCAAGCTTTCAAAATCTATGAGAGAATTGCAGCGAAGGTGGAGGAACACTGTACGGATCCAAGAAGATCTCTATGCTCCGGATGAGTTGCTCGACAGAGCAGTGCTGGATAATGATGGAATGGACATTGGCAATGTTGTGGAGCTCATCAAAATCAAGCGTACTTACAAGGGACTTCTGGTTAAACCCCATTTCATGGTCAGAGCCAGGCATGGTCTACCTGAGACAATAGCTGTCCCCTGTGGGCAACTGGCAAAGACAACTTCCAGACTCGATGAAGTCATCCTGAAGTGCACCTTCTCCAGATTAGTTACCCTTCCTAGTTTCTTGAAATTGAATGACGAAAGTTTCGAAGAAGAGTGAGTGGATCCTTGAGTAGGCTTCAAATCACAATCCCATGTGCCGATGATGCTCAAGGGCGCGTAGCTTAGTTTGGCTGGAGCACCCGGCTGATAACCGGGAGGTCACAGGTTCAAATCCTGTCGTGCCCACCAATATTCATGATTCTCTGAGTTTTTAATCGATAAGAAGCATCATGAAGGGGTCGCCTTTCCCTGTCTTCAAATGCCTGTTCTGAGCGGGGCCTCAGGCGCTGAGATAGCAGAGAAACTGGCCCCCATCCTTGACATGGATCACGTTCCATTGGAAAGTAGAAGATTCCCCGATGGAGAGGGCTACGTCAGAATTCCTCCAGAATCAATAGAATCTGTCAGATCGGAGGCAGTAGTTCTGGTATCCAATACCTTCCCAGATTCAGGGATTATGCAGACCCTGCTACTCCTTGGAGCAATAAGAGACGTCAGGATGGGTGATCTTTCTAGTTTGAAGGGGAATTGGGAGGGGGATACCGAAGATGTTGGCCCGGGTGTTTTCTTAGCGATACCGTACTATGGTTATGCTCGGCAGGACAAGAGGTTCTCGCCGGGGGAGTCTGTTTCGGCAAAATTAGTCGCAGAGGTTTTATCGAGATATTGTGATGGCATAGCAATACTGGACCTGCATGCTCCTGAAGTACTAGAGGGAATTGATGTGCCAATTGAGTACGTAAGCTCGATGCCGGAGATAGCTGAGAGGCTACAGAACGGAGTCTCGCCTGACTTCATACTTAGTCCTGACAAGGGCGCAATTTCCAGAGCTACCGAGGTTGCGGGTCTGATTGGATGCGACTTTTCTTATCTAGAAAAGACTAGAATTGATGCACATACAATAGAGCACACTCCAAAGGACCTGAACGTCTCTGGTAAGGTAGTAGCAATTGTTGATGACATGATTAGCACAGGTGGTACGATCTGCAGGGCTAGTGATGCACTAAGAAGGCAGGGGGCGAAAGAGGTCCACGCAGCATGTACGCATGGCCTATTTACTGGTGGAGCGTTGTCCCGACTGGCAAATCATGTGGATGGAGTATATACCACTGACTCCTTGCCAAATCCAAGGGCTAATGTGTCCGCAGCACCCGCATTAGCTAGAGGGTTGGGTAAGCTCATCGGTCGAGGCGCACATAGCGACTGACTGGAGGGAATACGCTGCGTTTATATCGGTCATGCCGTGCGGCGGCTTACTAACACGAGGAGTTGTTCCAATGAGTGTCCATATTGTTTTCGAAACACCCCAAGACGTACAAGAGCAAGTTTACGAGATGGTCAAGAGCCTAGGCAAGGATGGCAAAGGCAGACTAAAGAAAGGGGCCAATGAGGTCACCAAGTCAGCAGAGAGAGGTACTGCTCAGATGGTCGTTATGGCTGAGAACGTAAATCCAGGTGAGCTTCTGGCACATATACCGATGATTTGCAAGGAGAAGGAAATCCCATTCATCTACGTTGAGGATCAGGCTTACCTTGCTGAAGCTGCTGGAATGAGTACTGGGACTAGGACTGCTGCCATTGCGGTAATGCAGGTCGAGAAAGAGGGGATGGATCGATTCAATGAGGTCAAGTCGCACTTCGAGACCCTTTCGTCATGAATTGGAGGTTTGAGATATGGCAACCGAAGCATGGCCTGCTGAGGTCGTCGAGATAGTCGGCAGAACTGGCCTTACTGGTGAGGCAATGCAGGTCAAGGTCAGAGTTCTAGACTCGGACAACCCGCGAGACGTTGGGCGCATCATCACAAGGAACGTACTAGGGCCGGTAAGGGGACCAGATCCAGTTTCTGGAGAGGGTGGAGACATCCTAATGCTCAGAGACACGGGTAGAGAGGCCAGAAAGATAGGCTCTAGGTGATTATGATGCCAGAGCAGAGGATTTGCAGTTTCACAAATGAGGAGATTGAGCCTGGGACGGGCATGATGTTCGTCAAGAGGGACGGTTCTGTATACTGGTTCAAGGACAGCAAGTCCCGCAAGAACATGCTCAAGCTGAAGAGGAACGCCAGGCGGCTGAAGTGGACTCGCCGCTATGAGAAGGGCGGAATCAAGTGAGTGACTACTGGGCTGTAATCCTGTAATCGACTCTTGCTACATCGTTTTCGTCATTCGTTCCGAATGGTCCCTGTGGACCGGGTGGTTGTGCTTCTCCGCAATCAGTGTTGTCTATTACCGTGATATATGTGCCCGCGTCTACAGTGGCTTCGAGGTTTGCTGCAGCAGTGTTGGGGTCACTAAGTTCGGCCAGATAGACAAAACTGTCACATTCCTTGTACTTCTCGTAATTTACCTCAGTCATCGTGTAGAGATCTATGTTAGGTCCCTCGATCTTCTCGAGATCCAGCCTAATCGTCACTACTGATTCTACATCCCAAGATAGCTTGATGTGTTCGTCTTCGTTAACGAACGTATTGTCATCGAAAAGTTCTCTCTCAGGGTTCACAGTGTCGTTAACGCTATCCACACAGCCAGGAAGCAAAAGGCAAATCGACAACAGGAATGAGATTGGCATGTTCATGTACTTGCGTCATAGCACTAGGCTCATCAAGGATTTGCTCCGGTGACTTCGTTGAAATAGGGGGGGTGTTTCGGCCGGGACATGGGAGACATGCAGACGACCTTCGTGATGATCAAGCCTGACGGTGTACAGAGGGGCCTAGTAGCTGATATAATCGGCAGGTTCGAGGCAAAGGGGCTACGACTTGTCGGGCTCAGGCAGTTGACTCCACCCATGAAACTCGCAGAGACCCACTACGAGGTTCACAAGGAGCGCCCATTCTACGAAGGCCTCATCGAGTTCATCACATCCGGACCAGTCGTCGCAATGGCATGGACTGGGGTCCAAGCAATCAGCGTCGCTCGCAACCTAATCGGACCGACCGATGGCCGCACAGCCGCCCCGGGTACTATCAGGGGGGACTTAGCAATGGACATCGGGCACAACGTGATCCACGGCTCTGATGGCGAGGACACGGCCTCCTTTGAGCTAGGGTTGTGGTTCCCTGAGGGACTGGTCGAATGGACCCGTGACGCGGAGACACACATCTACGAGTGAGCAATCAATTAAGCAGGGGAAGGAGCATGAGGTGGGTGGAATGTCAGGACGCAGGCAACCCATCGTCGCTGTCCTAGGTCATGTCGATCATGGAAAGACCTCGCTCTTGGATCACGTAAGATCCCTAGGTGAACAGAGCCGTTCCTCGGTGATGGATAGAGAAGCAGGTGGCATCACCCAGCATATCGGGGCAACTGAGGTTCCATCGGAAATTCTGAATGATTTGTGCGCCTCACTATTGGGGGGCAAAACATTCGACTCACCCGGTCTCCTTTTCATAGATACCCCGGGACATCACTCGTTCTCCTCTCTACGTTCTCGAGGAGGCTCTCTGGCTGATATTGCAATCCTAATTGTGGATGTAATGGAGGGTTGCAGACCTCAAACAAGGGAATCGTTGAGAATCCTGAAGCAATCGAAGACTCCATTCGTCGTTGCTGCAAACAAAGTAGACAGGATTCATGGATGGCAGTGTCAAGAAGGGAGATCAATGGCCATCTCTATTCGAGACCAGTCAAAGGAGTCACTTGGCCTATTCGATCAGCGCTACTGGGAGCTTGTAGGCCAGTTTGCCGAAGAAGGCTTCAATCTCGAGAGGTATGAACGAATAAAGGACTTCACCAAGGAGATTGCAATGGTTCCAGTATCTGCAAGAGAAGGAGAAGGAATCCAAGATCTACTAGCAGTTGTAATAGGTCTTGCAGAGCGATATCTATCGGACCAATTGACAGATGTTGACGGTTCTGGAGAAGCGACTGTTTTGGAGATGAAAGAGGAGAGGGGGCTTGGGAAAACCCTGGACCTGATTCTGCATAGGGGTTCCATTCGAAAGGGAGACGAGATTGTACTAGTCAGTGACAGAGGAGGAGTTAGCACCCATGTGAAGGGACTCTTTTCCCCAAGAGGAATGAGTGAAATGAGAGATGCCGGCGACAGGTGGGATAACACCGAAACTGCCTATGCAGCTGCTGGAGTCAAGATTAGTGCACCATCGCTGGAAGGTGTTCTAGTGGGGACTACGCTTCGAGTAGTCTGCTCCGATGAAGAGAAAGAAATAGCAATGGCGGCAGCGAACGAAGAGGCAAACCTCTCGATAGAACTCGACGAAGAAGGTGTCTGCATCAAATCCGATACAGTTGGTGGCCTCGAGGCTCTGGCAAAGGAGCTCAAAGAGATAGGTGTGCCAATCAGAGAGGCTTCGATAGGAAAGGTGAGTCGCAGAGATGTACGTAGCGCTGAAGCGTCTTCGGACCCTCTAAATCGATTGATAATGGCGTTCAGCACGGAAATTATCGAAGAGGCTGAGGAAGAAGTTGAAGTTTCTGAAGCCGGAGTCAAGCACATTGGCTCCGACATAATCTACAGGATTCTGGAAGAACGTGAAGAATGGGTGGAAGTCAGAAAATCAGAACTTGAAGAGGGGAGGAGGGGGTTGGTGGTCTATCCTGGAAGAATTATGCTTCTTCCAGATCATACATTCAGAATCTCAAAACCAGCTGTTGTTGGAGTAAGAGTACTCGCAGGTAGAATACACATCGGCCAAGGTCTTCTAAAAGATGGAGTGAAAGTAGGACGAATTAAGTCCATCAGATCGGGACAAGAGAGCCTCAAGGAGGCAAAGCAGGGTGCTGAGGTAGCGATTTCAGTTGAGGGAGTTACAGTAGGAAGACAAATAGACGAGGGTGACGTTCTCCTGGTGGACATTCCAGAATCACATGCGAGGAAACTTAGGAAGATGGAGATGACCTCTGTGGAAAAAGAAGTCTACGAAGATCTTCTGGCTCTACACAGGAAAGATGACCACTTCTGGGGAAGATAAGTTAGATCATGAGATGTTCAAAGGCACCTAACACTCAAGTAGTCATGGAATCGGCCTAGGAAGCAAGGGGGTTCAGTGTGACGATTGCTCAGGGTGGTGGATCTAGCGCAAAGGACCTCATTAGGTCAGTCTCTGGGCATGCGAACAACCTCATGAGCGAGGTTGCCAAGGTCATTATCGGGAAACCGGAAAACATACGCAAGGTTGCCATAGGAATCCTAGCGAATGGAAACATTCTGATCGAAGACAACCCCGGTCTAGCTAAGACTCTGATGGCGAATACTTTTGCCCAAGCACTAGGATGCAAGTTCAAGAGAGTCCAATTCACTCCCGACCTCCTTCCCGCTGATATCATAGGGACTTACATGTATGACCAGAAAACAGGAGATTTCAAACCAAGATTCGGGCCTCTTTTCACCAACATCCTCCTAGCTGACGAAATTAACAGAGCCCCCCCCAAGACTCAAGCTGCTCTTCTCGAAGCTATGGAGGAGAAGCAAGTGACGATTGAGGGAATCACGCACAAACTTCCCGCTCCGTTCGTCACAATGGCAACACAGAATCCAATTGAGCAGGAAGGAACCTATCCTCTTCCTGAGGCTCAGATGGATAGATTCCTCATGAAAATGAGTATGGGATATCCTTCGATGGACGAAGAGAAGGCGATATTGCAACGAAGGAAACTGCGTGGGAAGGACGATTACGACGTGGAGCAGGTTGTGGAGCCTCGAAAGGTTGTGGCAATGCAGAGGGCTCTCGAGACTGTTCACATCGATCCAGCCATTCTGGGATATATCGTTCAAGTTGTCCAGAGGACCAGGGCTGATCCAAGAATAGAAGCAGGCGCCTCTCCAAGGGCTAGCCAAGGCCTATTCAAGGCATCAAGAGCATCTGCTGCAATTGATGGAAGAGACTACGTCATTCCTGACGACGTTAAGGGAGTCGCTCTGGATGTGGTTAGTCACAGGATTGTCCTCAAGCCGGAGTCCAAGATTAGAGGAGTAACTGGAAGAAGGGTCGTGAACAAGATCCTCGGTGAAGTTAACGTCCCAGTAATACAGTAATCGGGAATCCCAATTAACCGAATGCCATACTCACCAACGTGGCCGTAGTGATAGCGTGTGTGAATCACAAAGGCGGATGTTCGAGAACAACCACTGCAGTCAATCTGGCCGCTTCTCTGGCATTGGGGAGTGAAGATTACGAAATTCGTAGCAGAAAGGTCCTGCTAGTTGATATGGATCCCAAGGGAAACGTAGCAACGACATTCGGTGTTGACAAGAGGAGTGTTGGCCCCACAATGAACGAGTTATTCGCCCGAGGGGTGGGTGATGACTCTCTCAAACTAGAGGATTGCACGCTTGGGCCAGATATTCTCTCAAGATCAATGAGGTTTGCATGGAAGAAGAATAATCCCGAGAAGACACGTGGCCCTCCGAAGCATATTGGGATACGAAATCTGTGGATTCTTCCAGCGGATCTGGATCTGTCTGGGATTGAAGTGGATTTATCGACGAGAGTTGGCAGGGAGAATAGACTAAAACTTACTCTCAATGAAGCGATGGATCACTTCGACGTGATCATTATAGACACGCCTGCATCTCTTGGTCTTCTTACGGTGAATTCTCTATGTGCAGCAGATTGTATCCTAATCCCAATACAAGCCGAGTTCTATGCCCTGGAAGGGATGGGGCAACTAATCTCTGCAATCAGAGAGGTGCAGAAATCAGTAAATCCTAATCTTGGACTTTTGGGAATTCTGATGACCATGGTTCAGACTAGAAGCAAATTATGCGAAACCGTTACGGCGCATGCCCGGAAGAACTTCGGTGACAGAGTGTTTGAAACGCAGATTCCCAGATCCGTAGCAATCGCAGAGTCACCACTGGAAGGTGCACCTATTGTTATTGCACAGAAGCCAACCAAATCAAATCCAGCTAGCCAATCATACTGGGAGTTTGCCAAGGAAGCAGATGAGAGAATAAAGGCGATAACTGGCTCATAGGTTCACTAAGTGTTAGACTGTTCCATCACACTATGTCTTGCATTAAGGAGAGCGTTTTCCATCTTAACGCGGATTTCGGATTCTAGTGTCTTGAGCATCTCCTTGATGTCCTTCTTTGACAGGTTTCCTCTCTTTGAAAGCTGCTTCTCGAGATTTGCCATCATCTCTGACTCCCTCTCCTTGACGAAATCTGCTACCCTCTGCTCCATCTCAACCTCACTCTCTAGTGCCAGTTCTTGTCTTCTGAGGCCGAGAGCTGCCTCCATGCTCTCCTTCTCTGTCCTGAACCTCCGATCTAGCTCACCAAGGGCGGCTCTTTCGGACTCTTCCTGCAGTGCCTTGGTCCTGACATTGATGTCGGACTTCATTTCCTTCTCAAGTGACTCTCTCTCGCTCTCAAGCTGCTTCTCCATCTTAGACTCATGCTTTCGCCTCTTCTTCGCAATGCTGTCTCTCATTTTTATTTCCTGTTCTAGTCGGAATGCCTCTCCCTTCCGATGAACCTCGGACTCCATTGCTTCTCTGAGATCCATCTCAACCCTGCGTTCCATTCTCTCCATTCCTTGGTTAGCCTCTATCTCTAGTCTCTCCCCGAGGAATGCTTTTCTCCGTGAGAATTCGACTTCCATTTCCTCTCTGAGTCGGTCTCTAATTCTAGATGTGTGTGCCTCAATCCTTCGATCTCTCTCCAAATCTAGTTGATCTCGGAGTCTGTTCTCTTCTCTTCTGAGCCGGTGTAGCATTTCCTCGCGGAGAAGTCTTTCCTCCCTCTCTAATGCCTCCTTTTCCAGTCTCTCAAGTTCATCTTCAAGCTCGTCCCTGAGGTCAGCCTCTATCTGCTGAAGTTGCTCTTCAAAGAGTATCTCGTTGGCCTTCCTCATTGCACCTTGCATCCCTGATACTCTCTCAGTCATTTCAGAAATACGCATTCTGCGCTCTCTCCTGATTCCAGAACGTAGGGTTGACTCTTCGTCGAGTCTTTCTCGGGCCCTTGCTGCAGCTCCCATTGCCGTGGAAGATAGCGCATGTTCGGCCCTCAAAGCATCTAGTTCGTCCAATCCCTCTGACTCATTCGAGTCTGCCGACCTACTCTCACTCACGTGCCCATCCCCAATTGGACGCCCTTTTCGGGGTATTTGAGACAAGAGGGTTGAAACTTGTGACAAAAGCCTGTTTCTCACGCCTAATGTATTCTCGGGACTAGAATGTGACGAAGAACGCATTCTGGCACCCAGGGCACGACAGTTCTCTCTTCCCGGGTCTAGGCCTAATCCTCAGATTTGCCTCGCATGATGGACATTGAACTTCCACCTTGACTATCTTTCTAGTTAGTGTGAAGATTCCCGAGCAGGCTCCGCAGGACAAGTCTACTGGCCTCTTTTCCGTACCGGCTTCAACTGCTGTCATACAATGTGGACACTGTACATTCTCCTCCTTGAGAGCAGTCACAGTTGGTTGATGGGACACCCGGCACAAAGCTCCGCAGAGTGTGCATTCGATTTCTCCCAGGCCCTGAGGGAGCATCCCTTCGCACTGTGCGCAGTTGACCAAAGGGGGCGCGACCTTGGACTCGACATCGGGAGGTGCCATGTTATCGGGAAATACGATCACTTAATCAAGCGGTCGCTGATTTGTCCTCAGAGTTATTGTTCGTGAGAATAGCCCAGATATCCTTGACATCTTGAACGAGGTCGCGCCCTAAATCAACAATAGTTGAAAGCCTCTGGGTACCTGTTCCTGAAACCCACATGCCGTTCAGGATGATAACCAGGACACTGGCCTCATGGAGTGCTATTCCTGCAGCAAGATTGATCTTGAAACCCATCAATACTGTAAATACCAATAATGTGGTAACCACTACTGAGATTGCAATATTTGCGTATACAACCCTCCTAGTTTGTTTGGCAAGGCCTATCATTCGAGAAAGTGCACGTGGGTCTTCTCCTGGAATTAGTACATCTGCGGCATCCAGATTCACCTGATCCCCACTACCCACAGCGACGCCGATGTCAGCAGCAGCTAGAGCCCCAGCATCGTTGAAACCGTCTCCGGCCATCATTGTCCGCCCCTCGGATGATTTCTTAGTGACGTATGCTGCCTTCTCCTCTGGGTCAACTCCTCCCTTACACATCTTTGGATCGATGCCAATCGACCTAGCAAAGGCCTCGACACTGGATTGCTCATCTCCGCTCAGAATCTCTACCTTCACGCCATGAGTGTCAAGTTCACTGATCGCTTCAATAACCCCGTACCTAGCATCATCGTGAGTAAAGCCGATGAGTGCTACTGCGGAATTTGCTACTGACAACAGACTAGCTCCTCTTCCTGCTTCTCTTGATTCGGCTAGTGCCTTTTCTATTTGAGCAGGGATGCTGACTCCCTCTGAAGCAAGCCAATCAGCCCTTCCTAGAATAGTCGTTTTGCCATCTAACTGACCAGATACCCCGGCTTCGCCGTCTTTTATCCCACTGACTCTGATAGGTTCCAGGGAACGCCTGGATGCCTCTTCTAGAATCGTTCTTGCATAAGGGTGGTTTGATCGGGACTCCAGGCCGGCGGCAATTCTCAGTACCTTCTCCTCATCTTCTCCGTCTACAACAAATAGATTGGAGATTGTTGGATTTCCGGTTGTTAGGGTCCCCGTCTTATCCAAGAGTGCCAACTGAACATCTGCTGCAGATTCCAAGACGTCCCCGCCCCTAGCAATTAATCCGAATGAGGAGGCTGTCGTAAGGGCTGCTGCATGGGGCACCGGGGATGCTAGTAGAAGGGAGCAGGGGCAAGATACGACCCACAGCAAGAGTGTGGTGAGTATGGCCTGTTCAGTCGATCCGGGATAGCTCAGGAATCCGACTACTGGAGATGCGAAGACAACTAGTGGAGTCCAGAAGAGGGTAAATCTCTCTATTGTGCTCTGAGTCCTAGTAGGCTGGTCCTTGTAGTGCCTAACAAGATCAATGAGGCTGGAAAGACGAGTTCCCTGGCCAACGGCCTCCGATTCGATTACGAGGGGGCCTCTTGCTAAGAGCAGCCCTGCCTCAACCCTGTCTCCCTTCTTCACAGGGATTGGGATCGGTTCCCCGGTTAGCGGGGCCCTGTCAATCGCCCCCTCACCTTCGACTATCAGTCCATCAACTGGGATCGTCTCTCCTGATCTCACCTCTACTAGTTCTCCCACTTCCAAAGCCTCCACAGGAACTAGATCATCATCTGCACAATGGATAATTGGAGAATCTTGAGTAGAGGGTTGGATTACCATCAGGGTCCTCTCACTACTTTTCTTCTTTGGAACATCATTGGAGACTATTCGTGCCCTTCTGGGAAGTCTATCCAGACCTCCCTGCATAGACTCCCTGGCCTTGATAAGTGCTCTGTTTTCAAGATGGGAAGCAAATGCAACCAGTGCCACGACCAGAAGCGCCTCAACCAACTCCCCCAGTGCCAGTGCACCGAAGATAGCCAGTGAAATCAATACCTGAAAACCTACGACTCGGTTCTTGAGACTGGCTATTGCCTCTAAGAAGAGGTGTTGTCCTGCGAAAATAATTCCACCAAGAGCGAGAATCCAGGGGATTACTTCTGGGAAAAAATCTGATTTCTCCGAAAACGAGACCAAGAAAATCAAGGGTATAGATAATATCGAAGATAATAGTTGGAGTTGATCCTTCCTGAAACCAGACTCTTGAGTTGGCTCAAGCCTATGGCCTTGACCAAGAATCTCTGATAATTTCTGCTCTGAGGCTTGACTGAGTTCGGAATCGATGATGCTGACTCTCTGAATATCGATTCTGTTCATATCCATCCTAGTATCCAGTATCCCGGGGACATCTAGAATCCATTGTCTGAGTCCGTTTTCGTCAACTCCTAGTTCTGAGCAACGAGCCTCTGTTGAACTACCAACAGCTCTGAACCATTCCACGTCAGGTTCGTGTCCTAGACTAGAAAGAACCGAGGAAGCCCGTGAAATCGATCCACTCGATATGTCCTGAGAAATCTCTACTGTTCCATCGGAAACAGAAATTCTGCATGACTCTACCCCGGGAAGTCGTTTTACTGCTCTAGTTGCCTTCATTGCACAGTCTGGGCAGTCCATGCCCCTGATTCCCCAATCAAAATTATGAGTCCCATCGAAGGAAATCGTAAATCCATTTTCCTCAGTCTGGTTTGGACTTTCTATTACATCTTTGGAAGTTTTTCTAAGAGTAGATCGTCTTGGAACTGAGATCTTGGGAAATGAAATCCTGCTACTTGTTTTCTCAATCGAGGATCCCTCGTTTTCCTCTTCATCGAGGATCAGGAAATCTTCCGAGTCCTCTGACACGATTGTTCCAGAATTCGATATCGCTTGAACATGATGTTGTTCTGTCGGTGGAATCATGAACGTTTGACAAGTCCAACTGGCATGGTCGAGGTACCCAATCCTGGAGATTGGGACATGATTGTTTTCGATGTTGATGGAACTCTGCTTGATAGAGATGGGTTTCATGACGAACTGGTAAGTCTAGCAAGAAGAGTTGACAAGGAGGTGATGCCGGTTTCACTGGCTTCCGGGAGGACTCTACCAAACGTTACCCCCATAATGCAAGCAATCGGTGCTTCCGGTTTCATTGTCGCAGAGAATGGGGGGATGGTCTGGGATAGCGTAGATGGGTACGAAATTCAGTCACTTTCCGATGGATCCAGGGCGAAGGATGCAGCGGAGTGGTTGGCAACTAAGATCGAAGGTTTGGATCCTCGAGGAATAGAGTCGAACAGGTGGAGGGAGACTGAATGGTGCCTGAGTGAGACTGACTCATTTGATTTGATGAAGGAACTCATTGCAGAGAGTGAGTGGTCTGATCTCGAAGTGGTCTCAACAGGATATGCAGTTCATATCGCCTGTCCGGGATTGGACAAATCTCTCGGTCTGAGAATGGCTTTGCAGCAGAGGGGGATTGACCCAACTAGGGTGATTGCATGTGGAGATGCCCCCAATGACCTTCCGATGTTCGACCTAGTGGGGTTCTCGGTTGCAGTGAGCGATCGCTTCCCGGATGTTGTATCCTCTGCCGACTGCATTACTGAAGAAAAGGGAAAAAGTGGTTCTATAGAGCTTCTAAAGGCACTACTAGGATAGTTGCGGTTGGTGCAGGCGGCAGGATTCGAACCTGCGAAGCGCTATGCAGAGGATCTTGAGCCCTCCCCCTTTGACCACTCGGGTACACCTGCACCTTACCGAAAGAAGACTTAGATTTTATTATCGCGGGTGGTTTGTCTTGTTAATTTACCAAGGAATTGTTGATGTATCTCCACCGTGGGATGCTGGATAGGTCGTGTTCATGGCAGTTGATTCTGGTCCTCGTAGACTTTCCAAGAACGAGTTGGAGGCAGTCCATAAGTCGCTAATCGAAGTCACTCGGAAGCAGAAGAGCAGTGACACTCCAGTTGATATTGCTATGGCCGAGGGGGTGGTCTTCTGGGATGCAGTTAGCCAGTTATTGCAAAGCATGGAAACTGAGCTGTCGGAGACCGTCAGAGATGAGGGGATGACAGCTAAGGCCCAATTGCTCTCAAGGAGACTCGGGGTTGCCCGGACTTGCGTCAGAGACCTGACAAGGATTCGGCTTACTTCTTTCACAAGGCACGCGGTGGCATCGAATCTGCTAAACACGGTTAATGGTGGATCAGTGGGATTCCAGAGACTCGATTGGGGCAGGCACGATCCATCTGAGAGAGTTTTCTACAACGGAGTGAAAGATCTTGCTGAGAAGTACAAAGTTTCCACGTCGTGGTCTTCCATGCTCGGTTCTTCTGAGCCGGACTCCGAGACGGCGGTGAACGAGGTTAGCGAGACTCTCATGGATTTCTCTGGTGAAGATGTCGAAGATGTTCCTGCTCCCATTTCTCCACAGAGACAGGAGGCGGAGTGGGAAGAGCCTGACTTCGACGAGGAGGATAGGATCAGAGAGATGGACGAGTTCCCAGAACACGCGGCATCGCCCTCCGAGTCGAGGACCCTCGATGAGCAGACGAATGAGGAAGTATCTGAACTTCTCAGGATACGGATCCTCAAGGATGTCGAGGACCCAATTCTGATGACAGATGGGACCGAAGTGGTTCTCACCGAGGGAGACATTGAGACCTGTCCTTCCATGATTGCTGAGATACTTATCGCGGCTGGCCTCGCCGAGGCTGCTCCGATATAGTAGGGCAATTACTAACTCTCTCCAGCGTCGCACATGGGTGGAGGATTGAACTATGGCCAAGGGAGTAACTGACACGCAGATTAAGAAATTCAGGAAGTCTTTCGATGCTGATGCGTCCGCAAAGGTGGCTCAGAATGCTGTCAGCAACGCTGACTTGTCCACACTAACACTGCGAAGAGACCTGGTGCAGAACATGGATTTCTCATTTAGCACCAAATTGGATGAGTGGAGCGTCACCAACCAGAGGAGGAGTGGTCGGTGTTGGCTATTCGCCACATTGAATCTATTCAGAGTTGGTGCAATGAAGAAGATGAATGTGAAGGACTTCGAGTTTAGCCAGGCACATATCCACTTCTGGGACAAGCTGGAAAGGGCGAATCACTTTCTAGAGGCGATTCTAGAGACATCTGATCGACCGGTAGACGATCGGACCATTCACTTCATACTTAGCGATCCTATAGGGGATGGTGGCCAATGGAACATGGCAATGAATCTGATCAGGAAGCATGGCCTAGTTCCAATGTCAGCATATCCAGAGTCGCACAGTAGCAGTAGCACCAGATCGATGAACACGGTTCTGAAGGACATCCTGAGATCAACTGCTAGTGAGATAAGAGGAATTTTGGACAATGGTGGCTCAAAGAAGGAGGCTAGGGGGCATAAGGAATCAAGGATGAAGGAAATCTGGAAGGTTCTGTGCATCCATCTAGGGACACCACCCGAGAAGTTCGACTGGCAGTGGCGAGACAAGGACAACGAGTTCCACAGAAAAGGAGAAATGACTCCACTGGAATTCGTCGATGAATATGTTGATGTCGATTGGGAGAACTATGTATGCATAGTCAATGACCCGAGGAACGAATACTATCAGACATATACTGTTGATTTCCTACAGAATGTCGCTGGTGGCCCTCCCGTCGTATACCTTAATGTCCCCTCGGATGAGATGAAGGGAGTAACTCAGCGGCTTCTCGAAGATGGTACTCCTGTGTGGATGGGTTGCGATGTTGGCAAGCATATGGCACGAAAGAAAGGTCTCTGGGATGCTGAACTTTACGATCTCAAGGGTTTGTATGGAATAGAGTTCGGTATGGAAAAGGCGGATCGATTGAAATTCGGACAGACGATGATGACTCATGCTATGCTGTTCACAGGAGTGGATGTGGTAGATGGAAAACCGAGAAGGTGGAGGGTGGAGAACTCCTGGGGGTCAGAAGAGAGTGGGGTTAAGGGATTCTACACGATGAACGATAACTGGTTTGACGAGCACATGTTCGAGATTGCAGCACCCAGGGACTATCTGACTGACAAGATGACTGCTGGGCTAGAAGGCGAACCCATCGTTCTTCCAGCATGGGATCCGATGGGCTCACTGGCTAGGGATGAGGCACTCATCAACTAGCTCAGTTCAGGTTTCGAAGAGATAGTTCGATTGTGACCGAGTCTGGAATAGGTATTCTGAGGACCTTCCTCAAGGACTTCTCGTCCTTTGCGGTATTGGTCACTAGCTCCAGTAGTCGCTTGTGAACTCTCATCTCCCAGTGATCCCATGTCTCCGCTCCCTCTCCGTCAGGGCTCTTCCTGCAAGGAACTACTAGTCTGCGAGTTGGTAGGGGGATGGGGCCTCTGAGATTGACACCTGTCTCATCTGAGATTGCCTTGATCTGCTGGCAGACCAAGTCTACATCCCCATGGTTGTCGCCGGTCAGCTTGATAGTCGTGACAACCGGCATTCACTTCACCAGTGTCTGATTACTTCTTCTCGATCTTCATGCAGACGCCAGCGGCAACGGTCTTGCCCATGTCTCTGATTGCGAAGCGAGACAACTCTGGGAATGTGTCCATCTGCTCGATTGCCATTGGCTTGGTAGGTGCGAACCTAACCAGAGCAGCATCCCCAGTCTTCAGGAAGGCTGGGTTAGCTTCCTTCGTCTTCGAGTTCTCAAGAAGCTCGACAAATCGGACTGCAACCTGTGCGGTGTGAGCGTGGAACACCGGGGTGTATCCGACGCCTATCGCCTTCGGGATGTCCATTAGCTGAACTTGACCGACGAAAGTCTCGTCGTGCCTCACGAATGCAGGCTCGTTGTCCTGGTATCCAGCGACGTCTCCTCTGCGGATGTCGTTTGCAGCCAGTCCACGGACGTTGAACCCGACGTTGTCGCCTGGCTCTGCCTTCGCATGGCTTGTGTGGTGCATCTCGATGTCCTTAACCTCTGCAGCCTTCTGGCTGGGGTTGAAGATAACCGTCTTCCCTCTCTCGAGGACACCGGTCTCTACCTTGCCGACTGGGACGGTCCCAATTCCGCTGATCTTGTAGACATCTTGGATTGGTAGCCTGAGTGGCCTGTCTGTTGGCTTAGGGGGCATCTCGACAGCGTCGATAGCCTCGAACAGAGTAGGGCCCTTGTACCAAGGCGTGTTTG
>Ga0206683_10000225_pt1 | contig 42309 bp, 41 predicted proteins | sample M280m12015metaG_FD_155483 | JGI IMG/M metagenome (GOLD analysis project Ga0206683, IMG submission 155483) | Ammonia-oxidizing marine archaeal communities from Monterey Bay, California, United States - M2 80m 12015 | ecosystem: Environmental > Aquatic > Marine > Intertidal zone | place: USA...
GGCCGGGCCGCGCATTCCGCTTATCCAGTCGAGGGCGTCAATGCCGTAGAGATTGCTGCAGAACTGATTTGTCATATACGACGGATCTATTCGACAGTGCCTGAGACGGGCCCAATCGATAACGCGTATCGTGTACCCCACAGCACGTTACATGTGGGGCCGATTCAAGGCGGTAGGGCGCTGAATATAGTGCCAGATGAGTGTGAGTTCAGTTTCGAGGTTCGTCATTTGCCCCAAGAGACCGCGCAGGGATATTTTCAGCAGATTGTCAGTTATGCCGAGGAAGTGCTGGTGCCATTAATGCGCTCAGTAGACCCACAAACCGGAATCTTTTTTGAAACCCTTGCCGGATACCCGGGTTTGCGCACAGCAGATGATGCTCCGGTTGTACGTTTCATCCAGATGCTTCTGGATGATGCCCAGACGCCAGGAAAAATCAGTTTTGGTTCAGAGGCGGGGTTGTTCGGTGAGCAGGTGGGCGTACCTTGTGTCGTCTGTGGTCCCGGAAGTATTCTGCAGGCTCATCGACCGGATGAGTACGTAGATGTTGAGCAATTGGCTCATTGCTGGGATTTTCTGGGCCGACTGATCAGTCATCTTCAAACAGAGCGCTTGCCTGTTTAATGGGGCATTTACCGGAAGGAAGGACATCATGAAAACCATATACAGCGAACAGCACCGACTGCGTGATGCGAAAACCGAGCTTTATGGGGGTCAGCTGGTTAAACCTTTTGAGCGACCCTCACGGGCCGATATGGTGATCAAGGCGGTACGTCAGTCCAATCTTGGAGAGATCAAAGAGCCCACGTCATATCCGCTGGACCCGGTACTGGCAGTGCACGACGCTGATTTTGTTTCTTTCCTGGAGACTGCCTGGGATGAGTGGCAGCAGGTTGGGTACGCGGGCGAGGCGATGGCGACTGTCTGGCCGGCCAGGCGCATGCAGTGTCGAGCGCCGCGTTTTATCGAGGGCAAGATTGGATATTATGCGATGGCCGCAGAGACCACTATCACCGAGGGTACTTGGCCTGCGGCGCTGGCCTCCAAGGATGTCGCGCTGACTGGGGCGCAGGGCCTACTGGCCGGTGAGCGCGGCATGTTTTCACTGTGCCGGCCTCCTGGCCATCACGCCGCACGCGATATGTTTGGCGGTTATTGTTTTCTCAACAATGCGGCTATCGGGACCCAGTATTTGCGCGACAACGGTGCTGAGCGCGTCGCTATACTGGACGTAGATTTTCATCATGGTAATGGCACCCAGGACATTTTCTACGAGCGCGATGATGTACTTTTCTGTTCATTGCACGGTGATCCCGAAGATGCTTTCCCGCATTTTCTCGGTTACGCAGATGAGACGGGATTGGGCGCTGGTATGGGTTACAACCGTAACTATCCGATGCCACCGGGCACGGGGTTCTCGAGATGGGGCGAATCACTATCCAACGCACTTGAGCACATCGACGAGTTTGCACCACAGTACCTGGTGGTATCTCTTGGAGTGGATACTTTTGAAAACGATCCGATCAGTTTCTTTAAGTTGACAACTCCCGATTACCTGACAATGGGTAAGATGATTGGCGCTTTGAATATACCGACGCTATTTGTGCTCGAGGGTGGTTATGATATCGACGAAGTCGGTATCAACGCGGTCAATGTGCTAACGGGCTATGAGAGTTGATCAGAGGGTCTGCAGATTAAGTTCGGCGATAGATTATGAGTCAGATTCAGTTGATCAGTTCAGCCGTATGCCCTTTTGCCCAACGCAGTCGTATTGTCTTGGCAGAAAAGCGAGTGGATTTCGAATTGATAGAGATTGATCTTCATCAAAAGCCAAAGTGGTTTGAGAAGATTTCCCCATATAGTAAGGTTCCGGTTTTACTGCATGGTGATGCTGTGATCTATGAGTCATCGGTGATCAATGAATACCTGGATGAAATTACGTCAAGCCATAGCCTGCTTCCGTCCTCTCCTTTAGAACGCGCTGGCGCACGTATATGGATCGATTTTGATAACACCAAGATCACGCCTATCTTCTACAAGGTCTTGCTGTGTCAAGATGAAATAGTACAAAAGCAGTTAAAAAAGCAGATGATAGAGCATTTACATTTTCTCGAGCACGAGGGCTTTTCCAATACTGATAGCGGACCATTCTGGTTTGGACGATCTTTGTCTCTGGTGGATATCGCGCTGTATCCGCATTTTGAGCGCTTTGAGGTCCTGACTCATTATCGAGGTCTCGAGCTACCAACTGATTGCAAAAAGATACGTACATGGCTTAGTGCGATGAAAGAGTTGCCGAGTGTTCGCCAGACAGCGAATGACGATGCCTATCATATCGCCGCCTACGAAACGTATGCATATGGCACTGCATCAGGAACAACGGCGAAAGATATGCAGATGGCCTGACGCATCGTTGCATGTACTTTGCCTAAAACCAAGCAGATACCTGATAAAACTCTATTTAAGATAACCCAGACGACGAAAGGAATTCCTATGACAATTGCCAGTACGAAATACGATACCCAGTCGATCTGGCGCAAAGATCGCGATCACAACATTCATCCGTGGACCGATTTCGCCTCTTTCAAGGATCAAGGCTCTATGGTGATGTCCCATTCAGATGGAGTCTACGTATTCGATTCTGACGGTAATCGCTATATAGATGGTATCGGCGGCTTGTGGTGCGTCAACATTGGTTATGGCAATGAGGAGATGGCGCAGGCAATTGCGGACCAGGTACGCCAGATTCCCTACTACTCGACTTTTAATCACCTGACCACGCCGCCTGCGGCCACACTGGCAGCGAAGCTTGCCGAGTTGACACCGGGATCTTTAAACCATGTTTTTTTGGGTACCGGCGGATCGATGGCGAATGATTCGGCAGTACGCATCATTCATTTTTATTTCAATCGTCTTGGCCAAACCAGCAAGAAAAAAATTATTGCCAGAACCGATGGTTATCATGGCAGCACCTATCTTGCGATGTCGATGACGGGCGTTACCTTCGATCACCAGGGTTTCGATCTGGCGCCGGACCTGGTGCACCATATTCCCTCACCCAATACCTATCGCCGCCCCGATGGCATGAGCGAAGAGGAGTTCTGCACTGAAAAGGTAGCGGATCTGGAGAACAAGATCGTCGAACTGGGAGCGGAGAATGTCGCCTGTTTTATTGCCGAGCCGATCATGGGCGCAGGTGGCGTGATCGTGCCACCGGCAGGTTATCACCGTCGTACCCGCGAGGTTTGTGATAAGTACGATGTGCTTTATATATCCGATGAGGTGGTGACCGGGTTTGGACGGCTTGGCCATTTTTTTGCTTCTGAGGCGGTTTTTGACCTGGTACCCGACGTGATTACTTGCGCCAAAGGCATCTCTTCTGGCTACCTGCCATTGTCAGCGACGATCCTCTCTGAGAAAATCTATGACGTCATCAGTGTGCCTCAGGCCGAAGGCGCGATGTTCACACATGGCTTTACCTATTCGGGTCACCCGGTGGTCTGTGCTGCTGGGGTCAAGAATATCGAGATCATGGAGCGTGAGAATATCTGCGGGCACGTTCGTGAATGGGGCCCTTACTTTGAATCCCAACTACAGGGCCTGCGTGATTATCCTATTGTGGGTGATGTACGTGGCAGTCACTTCATGATGTGTATCGAGAACGTAGCGGATAAAGAAACCAAGGCCTTGTTGCCAGACGAAGTGGGCATTGGCGGTCGTATTGCACGCCATTGCCAGGAGCGGGGACTGATCGTGCGACCGATTGCGCATCTCAATGTCATGTCACCTCCGCTGATACTGGATCGGGAGCAGATCGATACGATGGTGGGTATTCTGCACGAGAGCATCAAGGCAACCATGGACGAGTTGGTTCGTGAGAATCTCTGGAGTGGCTGACCACCTCTGGCACGGGTCGCCATCATCCTGAGCAAAAGCAACAACCGCACGGCACTATCATGAGAGAAGTCGTTATTGCCGCCACGCAGATGGCCTGCAGTTGGGACACCGATGCCAATGTGGGTCGTGCTGAGGCGCTGGTGCGCAAAGCCGCCGGCCAAGGGGCAAACGTTGTCCTGATACAGGAACTGTTTCAAACCCCGTATTTCTGTGCCGAGCAGAAAAACGAGTACCGGGATCTCGCCCAGCCGATGGAAGGTCATCCAGTAATTGCCCGCATGCAAGATCTTGCCCGTGAGTTGCAGGTGGTTATGCCGGTCAGTTTTTTTGAAAAGGCAAACACGGCGTTATTCAACACAGTGGCTATGGTGGATGCCGATGGCTCGGTGCTTGGCAAGTACCGCAAGAGCCACATTCCGGATGCCATTGGCTACCAGGAGAAGTTCTATTTCAGTCCGGGCGACACGGGATTTCGGGTTTGGCACACGGCTGCAGGCTGTATTGGTGTAGGCATTTGCTGGGATCAGTGGTTTCCCGAAGCGGCACGTGCCATGACACTGATGGGTGCCGAGATCCTGCTCTATCCCACCGCTATCGGTTGTGAGCCACGGACGCCAGAGATTAACTCACGCGCTCACTGGACTCGCGTGATGCAGGGGCATGCTGCAGCTAATGTGGTTGCACTCGCTGCCAGTAATCGTATTGGCAAAGAGATCTGGGATACAGACACCATGGATTTCTACGGTGGTTCTTTTATTGCAGGCCCAGAAGGAGAGATTTGTACTCAGGCTAGTGAGGATCGCGAAGAAATCATCACAGCCCGTTTTGATCTCGACGTGTTGCGTTCACAGCGTCTGGAGTGGGGCATTTTTCGTGATCGGCGTCCCGATCTTTATCAATCTCTGGGCACGCTCGATGGCGGAGTCTGAATCGCGTTGGCTAATTTGCCATTAATCATCCGGCTAAAGAGCGGACTGTAACCCAATAGACAGCGGGCCAGAGTCACATGGATTTCAGTATTCAGCTGTCAGCGGACTATCCGGATAAAGATTACGGCGGAGACAAGGTCTATCAGGACATGCTCGATCAGGCGATTCTGGCAGATCAGTACGGTTTCGATGCGGTGTCGATCACTGAACATCACCTCATCAATTGCCTGATGATGCCAGCACCGTTGCAGTTCGCTGTCAAGATTGCAGCGCACACTCAGAACATCAAGATCATGACGTCGGTGGTGGTATTGCCACTGCACGATATGCGTGTCTATGCCGGAGAAGTGGTGGTTGCCGATATATTGACCGAGGGTCGATTGTTATTGGGCGTGGGCCGAGGGGCTTTTCGTTACGAGATGGAACGCCTGGGGGTACCGATGGAAGAGACCAGGGCACGGTTTGATGAGTCGCTCGAGGTGCTGCTTGCTCTATTGACCAAAGAAGAGGTCAGTTGGAATGGCGAGTATTATCAGTTTGATCCTTTGACCATCATGCCGCGTCCGGTTCGTCTGGGTGGCCCGCCAATTGTGATTGCGGTGATGAACCCGGAGGGCATATACCACTGCACCAGACGCGGTTTTCATATTCAGACCACCCCACTTTCAGGTAACCACCAGTTATTGGTGGATCAGGTGGCCGCATTCAAGCGGGCTAAGATCGAGATGGGGGTGAACGGCCAAGGTCTTTCCCTGAGCCTATCGCGGGTCGCATTTCTGGCCAGAACCGAAGCTGAAAAAAAGGACCGTATTCGCGAGGCCCATGCCTATTACAGCCGGTTCGACAATGTCTATACAGGCCCGGGCCTGGTTGATGCCGGAATGATCCGTCCGTTGCCGCGCAAGCAGAGTATGGAAGAGTTGGCCGAGAGCTTGTTGATATGTACCCGCCAGGAGATGATCGACAAGCTCGCACCCTATGCCGAGTTGGGTATTGATCGGTTGATCCTGAGCCCTAATTTTGGTTCGGACCCGCAACTGACTCGAGATGCTTTGCAGAATTTTGCACAGGATGTCATGCCATTGTTTGCTGACTCAGCCGGAATCACGGTGTAGTGTGTCTATCAGATTTACCGGTTATTTCGAGTAATTAGCCATAAAATGTGTGACTGTTCCCTGTCATCATGAATCAGGGTCAACCCTGATTCGATGTTTCAGGCGTGATCAGGTATAACACCCCGTCTTTTGTAATCGGAGTCATTGCAGGTGAGTGAATCTAACAAAGCAGATCAAGATCCCTGGTTGTTGACGCCCGGACCCCTGACGACTTCGCGTACGGTTAAGGAGGCCATGCTTCATGATTATGGGTCGCGCGACCAGCGTTTCATTGATATTAACCGCAGGGTTCGCTCGCGCCTGGTAGACCTCGTTGAAGGCGCCAACAGCCATGTTTGCGTACCGCTCCAGGGTAGTGGCACCTTCGTGGTTGAGGCCATGCTTAGTAATTTTGTACCCTCAGGCGGGAAAGTACTGATTCTGGTGAACGGGGCCTATGGACAGCGTATGGAGTCGATCTGCGCGTACCACAGTCTTTCAGCCGAGTCGTTGAACTGGGCAGAAGATGAACCGGTTGATCCTTCGGTAGTAGCAGAGCGTTTAGCGGTCGATTCATCAATCAGTCACGTCGCTGTAGTGCACTGCGAGACCACTACCGGCATCCTTAATCCGATCGAGCAGATTGCTGCGGTAGTCGCAGCAGCCGGGCGCGCATTGTTGATCGATTCGATGAGTGCGTTTGGGGCGCTTCCAGTATCATCCAGATGCATCCGATTCGACGCACTGGTTGCCTCAAGCAACAAGTGTCTGGAGGGCGCACCCGGGCTAGGTTTCTGCCTTGCCAGTAAAGATGCCCTGGAGGCGACCCAGGGTAACTCAGACAGTCTTTGTCTCGATCTCTATCAACAATGGAAAGGTCTGGAAGTCAACGGACAATGGCGATTTACCCCACCAACGCACTGTATTCTGGCTTTTGACCAGGCCTTGCAGGAGTTTGATGAGGAAGGTGGGGTATCAGGGCGGGGCGGGCGTTACCGTACTAATTGTGATCTTCTGGTGACGGGCATGCGGGAACTCGGCTTCGAGACCTTGTTGCCGGATGAACTACAGGCTCCCATTATTGTGACTTTCAGGATGCCCGCAGATGCCGCGTTTGATTTTCAGAGTTTTTACGATGGACTGAGTGACCGTGGGTATATCATCTACCCCGGAAAGTTGACGATTGCCGAGAGCTTCCGGATGGGTTGTATCGGTCGACTGGATGCGGGTCATATGCGCGGAGCACTAAACGCTGTACGCGAAGTTATGACCGAGATGGGTGTAGCGTCTGGAAGTCCGACAGCCAGCTAGCGGTATCACCTGGCAGATCATATAAAAGCCGTTAAACAGGAAACAAACAAGCAATGAAAGAAGAAGTGATAAGTGTTAATGGCCGTGACTATGCCTGGCCGAAAAATCCGATCGTGGTCGTTTGTGTTGATGGGTCGGAACCGGGGGGGGCGGGCTCAGACAACGGAGGCTATATAGAGCGTGCGATTGAAGCTGGAGAGATGCCCTTTCTGGCATCGGTGCGCGAGCGAGGTACTTTTGGGTATGCAGACTGTGTCGTTCCCAGTTTTACCAATCCCAATAATCTTTCTATTGTGACTGGACGGCCTCCAGCGTTGCATGGCATCTGCGGGAATTTTTACTACGATTCACAAAACGATACCGAAGTCATGATGAATGATCCGGCATTGCTGCGGGCACCCACCATCCTGGCGGGGTTCAATCAGGCTGGTGCGACGGTGGCCGTGATCACGGCGAAAGATAAACTGCGCCGGCTACTCGGTGTTGGGCTGGATATCAAAGAGGGTAGCGCCATATGCTTCTCGTCTGAACACGCTGACGAGGCGACCCTGACTGAACACGGCATCGAAGGTGTCGTTGATCGTGTTGGCATGCCCGTGCCTGACGTTTATAGCGCTGAACTTTCTGAGTTTGTGTTTGCGGCCGGAGTTGTGCTGATGAAATCTCTTCGCCCAGACATCATGTATCTGTCGACCACAGACTATATTCAACATAAGCATGCCCCGGGGGCGCCAGTTGCCAATGCCTTCTATGCCATGATGGATCGATATCTGGCGCAGTTGGACGACATGGGCGCGACCATCGCGCTAACGGCTGATCATGGGATGAAGGCCAAACATAACGCTGCTGGAGAGCCCAACGTGATCTACCTTGAGCCATTACTCCGGCGGGCAGGGTTGAGTGATTTCAGAGTTATCCTCCCTATTACCGACCCCTATGTTGTGCATCACGGTGCGCTGGGTGGCTATGCTACCGTTTATCTGGCGCCTGAATCCGATCGATCCTCCGTGGTAGGAGCTCTCGCTGGCGAGGCAGGCGTTGAAACAGTACTCACACGGGAGGATGCCTGCGCCGCATTCGATCTACCGGCTGATCGTGTTGGTGATCTGGTTGTGATCAGTACCCGTGACTATGTTCTGGGCAGCGCGCCAGAGAAACATGATCTATCAGGACTCAAGGACCCATTGCGTTCCCATGGCGGACTGTCTGAGCAACGGGTGCCGTTTATCGTCAATCGACGTATCGATATTGAAACTGAAGATTGTCGAAACTTCGATATTTTCAGCCACGCGCTGAATCATGCTCAGGAGATGCCATCGTGACCCGTGCTGTTGCCAGTAACGCTACGCCGATCCACGAGACGCTGCGTATCGCCGGTGAGAAAACCGACCGCGATGAGCGTATTGAAGTCTTTAACCCCTGGGATAATAGTATGGTGGGTACTGTGCCCAGCGCCGGCCCTGAGGATGTGGCACGAGCCTTCGATATCGCGGCATCCTATACCCCGACACTGACGCGCTACGAGCGCCAGCAGATTCTGCTGCGCACAGCCGAAATTCTCACATTACGCCGGGAGACCATTTCTGACCTCATCACGGCCGAACTCGGAATATCCAAGCAGGACTCTTTGTACGAGGTGGGTCGGGCTTTTGATGTGTTTAGCCTGGCCGGACAATTGTGCATTATCGATGATGGTGAGATTTTCTCTTGTGATCTGACGCCACACGGTAAGCAGCGGCGTATTTATACGCAGCGCGACCCGCTGAAAGCAATTTCGGCTATTACGCCGTTTAATCATCCTATGAATATGGTAGCGCACAAGGTGGCTCCGGCCATTGCGACTAACAACTGTATGGTCTGTAAGCCTACCGAACTGACACCACTTACTGCGCTACTGTTGGCCGATATCCTTTATGAGGCAGGGTTACCTCCCGAGATGTTCTCCGTTGTCACTGGATTGCCAGGGGAGATTGGCGCGGAGATGATTACCAATCCCAACGCGGAACTGATCACGTTCACTGGCGGAGTTTCGGTGGGCAAGCATATCGCCAACCACGCAGGTTATCGGCGCACAGTACTTGAGTTGGGCGGAAACTCGTCTTTTATCATCATGGAAGATGCAGATCTGGAAAAGGCGGCGATCATGGCCGTGCAGGGGGCTACCAAGAATTCGGGCCAGCGTTGCACCGCGGTAAAGCGGGTACTGTGTATTGATAGCGTTGCTGATGAGTTTGTGCCGTTGGTCGCAGAACAGGCGCGCAAGATCCGTTATGGCAACCCAATGTCGCTTGATATCGATATGGGTACGGTAATCAACGAGGCCGCGGCCGAATCTTTTGAGAAGCGCGTCAATGAGGCTGTGAGCATGGGCGCCGACCTGATTTATGGGAACGAACGGCAAGGTGCGCTTTATTCTCCGACCGTACTCGACCGGGTACCGCGGGATGCCGAACTGGTGGTCGAAGAAACATTTGGGCCGCCAATACCGATTATTCGCGTACGCGATATCGATGATGCCATCGCCGTCGATAACGGCACAGCATTCGGTTTATCGACCGGCGTGTGCACCAATCGTTGGGATTACATAACCCGTTTTGTCTCTGAACTGAAAACTGGCACAGTAAACATATGGGAGGTGCCGGGTTACCGCATTGAGATGTCGCCCTTCGGTGGAGTCAAGGATTCTGGCCTCGGCTACAAGGAGGGTGTGATCGAAGCCATGAAAAGCTATACCACGGTAAAGACCTATTCGTTGCCCTGGTAAAAGGGGCGATAACGCAGACTGCCTGACTCAAACATTCCATAACAACTAGGAGGTAGCCCTATGCCCCTGATTCAAGTACAGATGTTCGCCGGCCGCACACCCGAGCAAAAACGCAATTTGGTGCGCGCCTTGACCGATGCTTTTGTGCAGGCCGCCGGTAGCACACCCGATGCCGTTGACGTAATCCTGACTGATGTCGATAAAAGTGACTGGGCCCAGGGAGGCGAGCTCTTTTCTGATAAGGCATTAAGTGGTTAGCGATCGGATGATTGAAAGTACCGCCTGCAGTTTCAGTATTACAGGGCAGGGGCCTGCGCTGTTTCTGATCCATGGCATTGGCGCGTCGCGCCAGACCTGGCATAAGGCTCTGCCATCGCTGGCTGCACATTTCACAGTGGTGACTTACGACCTGCGTGGTCATGGTGAGTCGCCTTTGCCAGATGGCGATTTTGTGTTGGATGATCTGGTTGAGGATCTGGAGAAAGTGCGCCAGCGAAGTGGTTTTGAGCAGGCTCATTTTGCTGGTCATTCTCTGGGCGGAATGATAGGCCCGGCCTACGCACTCAAGTACCCGCAGCACGTACTTTCGGTTGGACTATTATCGACTGCCGCTTTTCGCACCGAAGACGATAGCGCCAAGGTTGGGGCAGTGGTCAGCGCTATGGAAAAAGATGGTATTGCCCAGGTGCTGCCAACACTGACAAACCGTTGGTTTACCGAGGAATTCATTGCGGCCCATCCGGATGTGGTTGAACAGCGGTTGCAGCAGGTTATCAATACTGATCCTGATGTTTTCCTGAATGTGTTTCGAATTTACGCCACCACGGAGATGTCACCATGGATTCACAAGGTGACCGCGCCTTGTCTGGTTCTCACGGGAGAGAACGACGGCGGCTGTAACCCACGGTTGAACCATCAGATCGATGCAGCATTAGCTGATTCTGAACTCGTGATTTTGCCCGGTTACAAACATTCACTTCTACTGGAGGCGGGAGCCATAGTCGCCGATCACCTGGTCCGATTTATTCAGTCGCTCGATATACACAACAATTCTGCTGTTGATTCCTGATTCGCGAACCGCGATTTTAGTCGCCGGTGTTGGTATGCTAGCAGTAGGTTTCTGATCCAAAATCAATTGGGCATTAATCTTTGGATTATGAGGTCAGCAACGACAAGCCAATGAATCAATTCGAAATCGACAACCAGGAGCACTGGCAGGCAGTCTATCGCGATAGGTCTGCGAGTGAGGTCAGCTGGTATCAGACAGAACCTGCCTTATCTTTGTCGCTAATCGAGGCGACCGGAATAAGGCGTGATTCGAGCATTCTGGACGTAGGAGGTGGTGCCAGCGTGTTGGTGGATCGCTTGTTGGCCGACGGATATGGGGACATCGAGGTGTTGGACATTTCAGGCCATGCTTTGGCAGTCGCACAGCAACGCCTGGGTGAGAAGGCGGATCAGGCCCGATGGCAGGTCGGTGATATAACGCAGTTTCTGCCTGAGCGACAGGTCGATCTATGGCATGACCGGGCCGTGTTTCACTTTTTGACAAAGAGCGCGCAGCGCCAGGCTTATTGCCAGGTGCTGGAAAAAAGCCTGCGACCGGGGGGGCACTTAGTCATCGGAACCTTTGCTGTCGATGGCCCAACCCGGTGTAGCGGTCTGGATATCGTGCAATACAATGTGCCAGCGTTGCTCGATGTGCTTGGCCCGCAATTTATCCTGCGAGAAGAGCGCCGGGAGACGCATCTGACGCCTGCCAACAAGACACAGAACTTTGCCTGGTTTCGGTTACAGCGCTTAAGCGATTAAAGCAATCTGCTCACACATCGTCAGAATACAGGGTCTTTGGGGCTGGACCGTGAACTAGTGCTGCCAGATTTTTAAGTTTTCTTTCTGAGATAGGTAGCAGCCTGGATCGCAGCCTCTCGACCGCTTTCTAATCCACCATTGACCGTGCTGGCCTGCACCGGGTGGGTTGCTTCGCCTGAAAAAAAGAGTTTTTCAGCAAGAGTTCTACCAAGGACTGCGCGAGCTGCAGACCTGCCCGGCCTGACGGCAGAGTATGCGCCGGCGAATAACGGGACTTTCCCACAAGCTGTGGCAAAGCCTTTTACAAATCTTTTTTCTATGTCATTGCCCAGCATGCTTTTGAGTCCGTCCAGTCCATAGTTAACAACTGTCTCCATGGGCTCTTGCTCCAAAGCTTTTGCCTGGCTACCCCCCACATATCCATACGTCAGATTTGAGTGGTGGGTATTGGTGAGATAACCTACGCCAGTTTCATCGGTCTGTTGCTGACAGACATAAGTATCTGAGCCGAAGCCAAAAATATCTTCACTGAACAACAGTCCGATGTAGTTCATGACCGCCATATCGATATCATCAATCGCCTCTTGTTTTTCAACCGGCAAAGTGGGGGTGAACTTAATGCGTTCAGCCGTGAGCACACCCACCGATACCGTCAAAATCGCGGCGCGTGTCCTGATTGTTCCAGTTGAGGTTGTTACCTCGACATGCTCACCGCTCCAGTCAATCTCCGAAACTGCTGTCGTTAGGCTGACCGGTATGCGTTGGCCGTAGTCAGCGACCACCGAGCCATAGCCTTCGGCGCAGAACCAGCTCGTGGCGTCCAGACTGTTCCACCAGCTTTTAGGGGACCAGTCCTTAGAATCCTGTGCCATGTCCCACACACCATACTCCGATGCAACTGTATATCCCCAGGGCCGTTCAAAAAAATCCTCACCCAGAGCGGTGCGGGCATTGTCTTCGAGTCCCATTGCCGGGCTCAGGGCAGAACTTCTGATTCTGCTATTAAACAGTGCATCGGCTTTGCGAAGGTCGGCCAGCTCCTGCTCGGTGACTTTACGGTCGCCCACAAAATACTGTTGCCGGCCATGGTCCCGATAGACGTCAAAGTCATTGCTTTGCGCATGGAAAATCAACGGGCTCGTCGGTGAAGCTCTCATCCAGTGAGCATGGGTATCAAACGGTACACCAAAGATTTTGGTATCCGTATGGACACGACCCCCAATACGGTTATTGGCCTCGATCAGGATGAAACTCACACCTTGTTCTGCTAGTGTTTTTGCCGCTTCCAGACCCGCAATCCCGGCACCGATGATCACCACATCTGGATTGGTGGGTGTATTGCTGATGGCGAGCCGTGGCACCAACGCGGATGTAGCAAGGACTTTTAGCAGTAGGCGCCGGTCATGTTGCGGTTTGATGCTCATTCAAGGATCTCTGCAAATAATGCCTGCTGATGAAAGCATACGATGTATTGAGACAGAAAATCTGGCCGAAAGATTAATTTGAACTGTTAGGATACCCTGGCGCCTTCACTAATAGAAAGTATAGGAGTCTGATAGCCTTGCGTGATTCCCGCCATGACCTATTGTTTGAGCCGGTACAGATTGGCCCGGTAACCGCAAAAAACCGCTTCTATCAGGTGCCGCACTGCACCGGTATGGGTTGGCTGCGCCCAAAGATGGCGGCCGCACTTCGGGGAATGAAGGCTGAAGGCGGCTGGGGCGTGGTCTGCACCGAGTGGTGCTCTATCCACCCGGCCTCTGACGACCTGCCTCATCCCAATGCGGCATTGTGGAATCAGGATCACATCCGGGATCACGCTCTGATGACAGAAGCAGTACACAGCCATGGCGCGCTTGCCGGTGTCGAGCTTTGGTTTGGAGGCGCTAGCTCAGCGAATCACTACACTCGTGAAACTGCGATCGATGTGACCAGCATCCCTAACCTGGCAGGACATCCTTATCAGCCCCGGGCGATGGGCAAATCTGATATCCGTGAATTGCGCCGCTGGCATCGCGAGGCCGCGCTTCGCGCCAAGGAGGCGGACTTTGACATCGTGTATGTTTATGCCACCCATGGCTATCTACTGTCTCATTTTCTATCCGCCCAAACCAACCTTCGTACCGATGAGTATGGCGGTTCAATGGAAAACCGCACTCGGTTGCTGCGTGAGCTGATCGAAGATACCAAGGATGCAGTAGGGGACCGGTGTGCGGTTGCCGTGCGCTATTCAGTGGGAGGTGATGATGGCGAAGCGCAGTCGCTAACTCAGGAACGCCGGGACGGGCTCGAGATGCTGGCAGAGCTGCCGGATCTTTGGGACATCAATATCAATAACTACTATCAGGAAATGGGTGTCTCGCGGTTCATCAAGGAAGGCTCCCTTGAAGAGCATATGTCCTTTGTGAAGTCGGTCACCACCAAGCCTGTTGTAACGGTAGGGCGTTTTACCTCACCTGATACGATGGCCTCGCAGATCAAACGCGGGGTTGTTGATTTCATCGGCGCGGCGCGCCCTTCAATCGCAGATCCGTTTCTGCCAAAGAAGATCGAAGAAGGCCGCCCAGAAGATATTCGCGAATGCATTGGTTGTAACATCTGTTATACAGGCGATGGCTTGGGTACTCCGATTCGATGCACCCAGAACCCGACCATGGGGGAGGAGTGGCGCCGGGACTGGCACCCGGAAGTGATCGCTAAGAAACACTCTGATGCGAGTGTATTGGTGGTCGGTGCCGGCCCAGCGGGTCTGGAGGCTGCGCGGGCACTGGGTCAGCGCGGCTATCAGGTGATGCTGACGGAGGCGACTCGAGAACTGGGGGGTAGGGTGACCCGTGAATCGAGCCTGCCGGGCCTTGGGGAGTGGCGGCGAGTGCGCGACTACCGCTTGGGACAGATCGAAAAAATGCCAAACGTGGAAATCTTCCGGGAAAGTGAACTCAGCGTTGATGAAGTGCTTTCGGTAGGGGCAGATCATGTCGTTATCGCAACGGGCGCTACATGGCGAAGCGATGGTTTTGGGCGTTCTCATCCCTATCCTGTTAAAGCATTGGGCTCCGGCACAAACATTCTGACACCAGATGACGTTATGGCGGGACGCATGCCCGATGGACCTACCGTTGTATATGACGACGATAGTTTTTATATGGGCGGCGTTATTGCAGAAAAGTTGCGCCGGGCCAATCTACCAGTGGTACTGGTAACCCCTGAGAATACGGTATCCGCCTGGTGCAAATACACATCGGAACAGTATCAGGTGCAAAAAAGCCTATTGGAACTTGGGGTCGAGATTAAAACAGCCCATAGCCTGGTCGCCTACGATGGCCGGGAGCTAATGATTTCCTGCACCCACACAGACCGTCAGCAGTCAATCAAAGCACATGCGTTGATTATGGTAACGGCTCGACAGCCTAATGACGGGTTGTATCATGCCTTGCAGCAGCAGTTCGAAAGTCATGAGGAACTTCTGTTTCGCTCATTACGACGCATCGGCGATTGTGACGCACCGGCCATTATTGCTGCAGCGGTTTACTCGGGCCATCGTTATGCTCGTGAGTTGGATACAAAGCCTGATTCGGATATGCCCCTGCAGGTCAAAAGCGTGCTTCTGAATGATGGTATGACCAATGTCGAGCGGCAGTGATCCTAGCCGATATGGGCGGTTGCTTCGATCTCGATCAACGCTTCATCTTCGATAAGATCGCTGATGACAAGCATAGACATTGCCGGGAAGTGGCGCCCCATGATGCGCCGATAGGCCTGTCCGATCTCGCTCTGGTGTGTCAGGTATTCCGCCTTGTCCTTCACATACCATGTCAGGCGGACATTGGTTGCCGGCCGTGCGTTATTTTGCACAACAGATTCGTGACAGGAGAGGAGCGATGAACGACAAATCCGGGATCGACTGGGACGACGCCTTTGCCAATCGCGCCTATATCGAGAACAGCATGAGTTATCCGCCACTTTGGGCCACGCGAGCCGCTGCGTTCCGGTCCGAAGCCGATCGGGTCGAGATGGATATTGGCTATGGTGAGCACCCGCGCGAGAAATTGGATCTGTTTTTTCCAAGCGAAGCGCCGTGTGGTCTCGTGGTGATTGTCCATGGCGGGTACTGGTTGAAGTTTGACAAATCGTCGTGGTCTGACCTGGCCGAAGGGGCCTTGGGCCACGGGTGGGCGGTTGCAATACCCTCCTATACCCTCGCGCCAGAAGCCCGGATCGAGAACATCACCCACCAAGTCGGACGCGCAATTACACGCGCGGCCAAACAGGTTACAGGTCCGATTCGGTTGGCTGGACATTCTGCTGGCGGGCATCTGGTCACACGCATGGTCTGTGATGACAGCCCATTGCTGTCGGAAGTGCTGGAACGGGTCGAGGGCCTGGTATCAATCTCGGGACTGCACGATCTGCGCCCGCTTCAGTTAACAGCGATGAATGAACACCTGCATCTGACCCCACAGAGTGCAGCCCTGGAAAGTGCGGTACTACACCGTCCTGCTGGTCGGGCTGAGATGGTGTGCTGGGTGGGTGGGGCTGAGCGTCCGGAATTTTTGCGCCAATCTGCCGTGTTGGTTGAAACCTGGGGTCACGCAGGGGCAAAAACCCAACTGGTGGTTGATCCGATCAAGCATCATTTCGATGTGATCGACGGCCTTAAGGACCCCCAAAGCGATATGACACGAACCCTGTTAGGGGTTGCTCTTTGACCGATGTGCAACTTACTTTAGTGATTCAATAACTTATCGATCAGTTTGAACCTATCCTTTTTTATCCATTAGATCACTTACTTGGAGACTTTCGACTTCTTGTGTTTCCTCGTTGTTGTTAGCGGTGGAGTCAAAATCGGGTCGGCCTTCAGTTGAGGAGACGGCATTGACGAAGTTCTCCGGTGCCAGATCGCCATAATGCTCGGCCAGCTTGATCACGCTATGGCTTAGAAGGGCTCTGACTTCAAGTGCAAGGTCTTCCGGCCATCCTCAGCCACGATGCAAAGGCGTGATAAAAATATGAGCTGTCGTAGCGACTGCGTCGACACCATCGCCTGTCGTTTCCCCCCGGCGGCGGTTGCTGGATTAATCGTCACGTCGCACCAGGTATTCGCTACGACTTGGAATGTCACATCCAGTGGTTAATTTAAGGTAGCTACTTGCTTTAGCAATGTTCTAAAACCTCATATCTGTTGCCGTATTGGATATTCTGTGACAGAATCCGTGCCGAGGTTATGCTGAGTTCAAAAAGGATTTGTGGCGGCATAAGGCGCCTTTATGGTGCTCCCGTTTTTCTCGCCAAGGCAATAGGATGATCCCACCATCAAAGATGATCGTACCATTAATCATTAATATTGATGCGTGAGATAACCTGCACTGGCTGGGACTTACACATTATTTCTTGAGACTATTTCAGAGGAGTTGCACGAATGGTTCTAGTCATTGTCCTGGTCCTATTAGTTATCGGCTCAGTACTGTTTCACTTTCTGAGTCCCTGGTATCTGACACCGATCGCATCGAACTGGGGCATGATCGATGACACCCTCACTATCACATTCATTGTCTGTGGTTTTGTATTCGTTGTTATCAACTTGTTTATGGCCTATGGCATCTACAAGTATCGCTATCGCAAGGACCGTCGCGCGGATTACGAGCCTGAAAATAAAAAGCTCGAATGGTGGCTGACAGCATTCACCACAGTTGGAGTCATTGCGATGCTGGCTCCCGGCCTAATTGTTTGGGGCAAGTATGTGGAAGTCCCAGAGGATGCCATGCTTGTTGAGGCAATCGGACAGCAATGGCGCTGGAGTTATCGCTACCCCGGAGTTGATGGCGTGTTGGGCACTGTGGATACCCGCAACATCAACGCCAGCAATCCATTTGGCTTAAACCCTGATGATCCCAACGGCCAGGACGATATCTTGGTCAGCGGTCCCGAGGTGCATTTGCCAATCGGCGGCCCGGTGAAACTAACGCTTCGATCCAAGGATGTTCTGCACGATTTTTACGTGCCCCAGATCCGGGCTAAGATGGATCTAGTCCCGGGGATGATCACCTATTTTTGGTTTACGCCGACTAAAATTGGCGAATACGATGTACTCTGCGCAGAATTATGCGGTTCCGGGCATTACAACATGCGCAGCCGCATGGTGGTTGAGGAGGAAGCCGACTTTCAGGCCTGGTTGCAGATGCAACCGACTTTTGCACAGCTGTTGGCTGGAGCCGGAAGCGCTTCAGGTGGATCTCCGATCGAGCAGGGTGCGCAACTGGCCAGAGATCAGGGTTGTATCGCCTGTCACAGTCTGGATGGCAGCGCAGGTGTTGGCCCGACCTGGAAAGGCCTAGTGGGCAAAAACGAGACCCTAACTGATGGTAGTAGTGTGTTGGTCGATGACGCTTATCTGAAGGAGTCGATCGTCGACCCGAATGCTAAAGTGGTCAAGGGCTACGCGCCGATCATGCCGCCAGCACAATTAACCGATGATCAGCTTAAATCCCTTATGGCTTATCTCAAGTCCACGTCGGGTTAAATGTGTTTGAAATTAAGAAAACACCTAACCCAATTCAGACATCACACAGAAAATAAAGTGTAAAGGTATTTATCATGGCACTAACTGACGCCGCACATGATGCGCAAGATTTCGCCCCACCAGCAGAGGTCGCCGAGGAGGAGTTGTATCACCCCAAGACCTGGCTAGGTAAATACGTGTTCTCCCAGGACGCGAAAATCATTGCGCTGCAGTACTCCATCACCGCCATGGCCGTAGGCTTACTAGCCCTGGTGTTGTCTGTACTAATGCGGGTCCAGCTCGCCTGGCCCGGGGCAGTATCCTTCATTACCCCAGACTCCTATATCCAGTTTGTGACAATGCACGGCATGATCATGGTGATCTATTTGTTAACAGCTCTTTTCCTTGGAGGCTTTGGTAATTACCTCATACCTTTAATGGTCGGCGCCCGCGACATGGTGTTCCCCTATGTAAACATGGTCAGTTACTGGATTTACCTGTTTGCCGTGCTGATTTTGTTAGCGAGTTTCTTTGTGCCTGGTGGCCCAACCGGTTCAGGCTGGACGTTATATCCACCGCAAGCAATTCTGCCTGGTACTCCTGGCTCGGGGTGGGGGATTACCCTGATGTGTATTTCATTAGGATTTTTTGTCATCGGCTTCACTATGGGGGGGCTGAACTACGTGGTCACGGTGCTGCAGGCCCGTACACGGGGTATGACATTGATGCGTATGCCTTTGACCATCTGGGCCATCTTTACAGCTACCATATTAGCCCTGCTTGCTTTCCCAGCACTGCTGGTGAGTGCCATTATGATGAGCCTGGATAACCTCCTTGGCACCAGTTACTTTATGCCGGCCATCGTTTCTTTGGGACAACAACTCGATCACTCTGGCGGCAGCCCAGTGTTATTCCAACACCTGTTCTGGTTTTTTGGACACCCTGAGGTCTATATCGTGGCCCTGCCAGCGTTTGGCATCGTCTCTGAACTCATTAGTGTTCATGCTCGAAAGAATATCTTTGGTTACCGACTCATGGTCTGGGCCATCGTGGTTATCGGCGGACTGAGTTTCGTCGTCTGGGCTCACCATATGTATGTCAGTGGTATGAACCCCTACTTCGGGTTTTTCTTCGCGACAACGACGTTGATCATTGCTGTGCCTACTGCGATCAAGGTCTACAACTGGGTGCTCACATTGTGGCGGGGTAATATCCGGCTGAACGTGCCAATGCTATTTGCCATCGGTTTTGTATTTACCTTTATCAACGGCGGACTTACGGGTATTTTTCTCGGCAACGTCATTGTTGATGTACCGCTATCGGATACTTATTTCGTAGTGGCGCATTTTCATATGGTAATGGCGGTGTCACCGATTCTTGCCGTCTTTGGTGCGGTGTATCACTGGTATCCCAAGATCACTGGCCGGATGTTGAATGATGGAATGGGCAAGTTTCACTTCTGGGTGACCTTTGTAGGTCTTTACTGTATTTATTACCCAATGCATTACCTGGGTATTTTGGGTGTCCCGCGCCGCTACTTTGCCAACGCGGGTGCCAATGGCTTACCAGACTGGTTTCCGGAATCGGCCCAGATGGTGAATGTTGGAATAACCATTGCCGCAATTATTGTTGCAAGTGTCCAACTGGTGTTTTTATATAACCTTTATCATAGTGCTACACGCGGCAAGCCCGCCGGTGGAAACCCTTGGGGGGCGACAACGCTGGAATGGCAGACCTCTGACACGCCGCCGACACATGGTAACTTTGGTAAAGAACTGCCATCGGTCTATCGTTGGGCATATGACTACAGTGTCCCAGGTGCAAAAGAGGATTTTATCCCTCAGAACGTACCCGCTGGCAAAGACACAGGCCACGCCGGTTAGTATCTAGCGCCGCAGCCGCAATGATAATTTTACTGTTTTCACTCCAAATGATCTGAAAGCGTGAGTATTTTTAGGACGTTATCGACAAAACCCTGGATAGCTGAACGCGGCTACGTTTCGGATTCACATGGGTTTAATCCGCCGACAGCCAAGGTATTCCTGTCAGTATTCCTAGGTGTAGTCACCGCAATTTTCTGTTTGTTGACGGCGGCATACTTTATCCGAATGACCTACGCCGATTGGCAGACACTGCCGGTGCCAGCTTTGTTGTGGTTGAATACGGCGATTCTGATCCTGAGTAGTGTGGCACTGCAGTGGGCTCGTACCTCGGCCAGAGATCAACAGGTCGATGGCATTCGGCGTGGGTTGCTGGCAGGTGGCGCGCTTGCTTTTGCATTCCTAGTGGGCCAGTTTCTGGTTTGGCGACAATTGGGATCACTGGGTTATTTTGTCGACACTAACCCCTCGAACTCGTTTTTTTATCTCATCACTGGACTACACGGCCTGCATCTGTTGGGCGGTCTCGTTGCCTGGTTACGGGCATCGTTCAGGTTGTGGCGTGGCGCTGAGGTGGCGAAGATTCGAATGAGTGTGGAACTGTGCGCTGTCTACTGGCACTTTCTGCTGCTGGTCTGGCTGGTGATGTTTGGTCTGTTGTTGGTCACTTAAGGAGAAGAAAAACATATGACGCAATCTGCGCAAGCCACTATGGCAGGGACTGCACCGCTACTTGATGGCACGCCAGGTGTGATCGCTGACTGGTCCTCTGACCAACGTGCGTTCAAGAAAACCCCCTGGGGAAAGGTAATGATGTGGATCTTTCTCCTTAGTGATACGTTTATCTTCAGCTGTTTTCTGATCGCTTACGGGACGGTTCGGATGTCGACCACGATCCCGTGGCCTAATCCGAGTGAGGTTTTCGCCTTAAACATCGGCGGAAATCACATCCCGCTTCTGCTGATCGCCATTATGACCTTTGTGTTGATTACCAGCAGTGGCACCATGGCTCTAGCAGTCAATTTTGGCTATCGAAAAAACAAGATGGTCACCTTCTGGTTGTTACTTGCAACAGCTCTTCTCGGTGCTACCTTTGTAGGCATGCAGGCATTCGAATGGACCAAGCTGATTGTCGACGAAGGGGTGCGACCGTGGGGGAACCCCATGGGGGCACCACAGTTTGGAGCAATATTTTTCATGGTAACGGGGTTCCATGGGACGCACGTCTCTATTGGCGTGATATTCCTGTTCATCATGGCGTTCAAAGTTTTACGTGGCAAGATGGATCGTGAAGAACCTGGTTTTATGACAGGCCGTAAACAGGATTACGGCATGATCGAAGTCATGGGTCTTTATTGGCACTTCGTCGATCTGGTCTGGGTATTCATTTTTGCAGTCTTTTATCTCTGGTAAGAAAATCATGACATCAACCGAAGGCCAACAACATCCACTTGGCATTTATTTCAAGATCTGGATTCTGCTATTTGTACTGAGCGCGTTCTCCTATATGGTGGACTATTTTCAGTTCGAAGGTTATTTACGCTGGTTTCTGATCATTGTCTTTATGATGCTTAAGGCGGGGCTGATCGTTGCAGTTTTCATGCATATGATCTGGGAACGTCTGGCGTTGGTCTATGCGATCATCGTGCCGCCATTGTTGTTGCTCGTTTTTGTGGGGATTGGCACTCTCGAAGGCGATCACACGTATCTCACCCGAATGATTTTCTTTGGTGGTGCAGAATAACGTCAACACTATAAAGTCCCTCTATAGATTACCCGCACTAAAACAGAATAAAGAATCATGAAAAGTTATCTGATCATTTTCCATTTGACGCTCTTATTATTTGGATTCATTTTCGTCGAGCATCATCTCGATACCCCTGAGCGTGCTGCAGCGAGTCGCCAGTCACTAATGAGTGACGGCTCGGGGATTGCAGCTCGGCTCGCTGCTGTTGGCCAGATCAATACAGCTGAGGCCCAAAGTAACTCGACTACCACGAAAGTCGCCGCTACCGAAGTCGCCGCTACCGAAGTCACGTCTACCGAAGCTTCGGTAGACGGGCAGAAGATCTATCAAGGGGCGTGCATTGCCTGTCATGGGGCGGGCATAGCTGGTGCACCGGCGGTCGGTAATGTTGCTGCCTGGGCGTCACGCATCGAGGCGGGCGCCGATACTCTATATGCCAATGCGATCAACGGCTTTCAAGGCTCCTCTGGTGTGATGCCTGGCAAAGGTGGTAATGCAGCTTTAAGTGATGGCGAGGTAAAAGCAGCTGTTGACTATATGGTGAGTCAATCCCAGTAAATTGTTGGCCTGGAGGCTCTGCCCCCAGCTAGCGAGAAAATTAATTGGGTTGCCTGGCTGTCCTTTCTGGATTGTTTGGATTCGCAGGACACATGTGTAGACTAGGCTGGGCGTATAGAGACCGAGTTAGTCAGTTTTGTGGCTCGCTCGTTGTTTTCTCAGCGCTGTCTGTGCTGGGCTATAACGACACGGTGCACGCCGCAAAGTCGCTACCGATAAGCCAACAACTGCTCGCCCCACAAGCAGCCCTCTCTGATAGCAGCGGACGATCGTATATCCGGCTTGCAATGGACTTTCCAACCGGGGGAGTTGTCGACCAGAATCAAAGGGGCGACACCGAGTCCTACGATGCCCGCTTAACGCAACTCTTGGATACTAATGAATGTCCAGGCTGCGACCTGCGTGGTGTAAATCTTAGACGTAAGGTACTGAACGGGGCGAAACTGGCTAAGGCTGATCTAAATGCTGCGCGGTTTGATGAGGCTGAACTTAGGGGAGCCGATCTGACCGGCGCCTATCTATTCGGCGCCAATCTCAGTCAGGCGGATCTTCGCGGTGCTCGGTTGATCAACACAGATCTGCGCAAAGCCAACCTGAGCCGAGCCGATCTACAAGGTGCCTATTTGCTCCTGGCAAATCTCAGAAAAGCTGATTTGCGCGAAGCCCAGTTATCTGGTGCTTTTCTACAGGGCGCCGATCTAACCGACGCAAGGTTTGATAGCGCTGATTTGACCGATACCGACCTGACAAACGCAATTGTCATTGAGTCTGATACCGATAAGGCCATTCTATGTCGTACGCGGTTGCCTTGGGGTGATATCGACCGTGACTGTAGTTGATGTGGATGGGTGAAGGTCAGATTCCCTCGCTTATCACTAACTGCGTTGGTGGTAGAACGACACGACAACTAGCCGGTGCGTTTTCCTTGGAAGTGGTGTAATGCGGATAAACATGATTGGAGGAACTTTGGGTTCGGTGTGTAAATTTGTCCTGGCGATCAGCACTACTGCTTTTTCGCCGATGGTTTTGGGCCATGGTTTCAAACACCGTTATGATTTACCGATTCCGTTAGGGTTGTGGGTGATTGGTGCCGGCGCAACAATCGTACTCAGCTTCGTGATTGTTGGTCTGGTTAGCCATAATCGTAGGACTGCACCAACCTATTTCCGTGTAAACCTGCTGAGAGTTGGCATCATGCATGGTCTAGCGCACTGGCTGCCGTTGGGGGCATTCCGGCTATTGGCAGTAATTTTCCTGGTTACAACAGTGCTGGCAGGATTTGTAGGAGACCCAGATCCGTTTTCTAACCTGGCGCCGGTGATGGTTTGGGTGGTCTGGTGGGTTGGAGTGGCATTCGTCTGTGCTCTCATTGGAGATTTATGGGCGCTTATTAATCCTTTTCGAACAGTTTTTTCGTGGGCAGAGCGGATCTTTTATCGCCTGACGAACGGCGGCCAGCTGTCCTTGGCTCGCCCGTACCCATCGATACTAGCTATGTGGCCAGCAGTTGCAGGGCTACTGATATTTTTCTGGGCGGAATTAATCTGGTCTGGCGGCACTGTGCCGAGAAATCTAGCTGTCGCGATTGTTATTTACGCGCTCGTCACATGGGTTGGAATGTTCGTCTACGGGCGTGATGTCTGGTTACAGAACGCAGACACCTTTTCCATCGTCTTTGGAATACTTGCTCGATTCGCACCGCTGGAACTACGTGTCGCCAATGACAAGACGTTGATCAGTAGTTGTACCAGTCCCGCTTGTCGAGATAAAACGCAAGATTGTGTGAACGGTTACCATTGCCTCACCAGAGCTGGGTCGGGTCGTTGGGATTGGAACCTGCGACCTCCAGCGCTGGGACTGTTGAACGATCAGCGAGTCACTTTCTCGATGATGGTTTTGGTCATCGTGCTACTGGCGACGGTTACCTTTGATGGCTTGTTGGAGACCCCCTTGTGGGCTCATATATTGGATCGCACCCTGACCGGCGAAATCCGATGGGTAGGCAGTGGTGCGCTGGTTCTATTTTCCACCGGGTTCCTGTTTATCTATCTATTTTTTTGTGCATTGATGTGTCGGTTTGCCAAACGTTATGGTGGCGGTAACCGAGCCGATCATCCCAAAAACACTCTAGAGCTCGCGAGTCTTTTCGTGCTGACTCTGGTCCCTATTGCGATTGCCTATCATCTGGCCCACTATCTCTCTTTTCTACTTATTACGGGGCAGTATGTGATTCCCCGTATATCTGATCCCTTCGGGTATCACTGGAATCTATTCGGGACTTTGGACTATCAGGTTGATACTGGCCTGCTCAGTGCCCGTGTTGCCTGGTATCTGGCAGTGAGTTCTGTGGTGATAGGCCATGTGTACGCGGTATACCTTGCCCATGTGGTGGCAGGTCGTATCTTTGGTGAAGGCCGCGCCGCGTTTTTAAGCCAGATACCAATGGTCTTGCTGATGGTCCTGTACACCATGGCAAGCTTATGGATATTGGCACAGCCCATGGTTTCCTAGCGAGAGGTTTGATTGATTTATAGCAACAAATGGAACTATCAGCGTGCAAACAAATGGTTCTACCTTCTGCGGCGGTATATAATTCAGCCTTGGCGAACCAAATATTGAGTAATGGTTGTTATGAGCGAGCAGAGCAGCGGTTTAAGTGAAATGCAGGGTGTGGGCAGAGTAGTCCTCATCCTCGGACTCGGTGTGTTTCTGATTGGATTGATTGGATTATTTGTGATGTAGCTGCGACACCCCGATCCCAGTTGACGCTCTGGATAACAGTCGGTAAATCAGCCTCAGCTAGATGACTGTTTCCTTTTTCCCCGAAATAACTGAATAAGCGGCGGCACGATCGCGAACACAAGGCTGTTCCACAACCAACTTTCGTCGTTTGTATACGCGTGAGTGATAACCCCGCCGAAAACTACAGCGCAGCTAAGCGTGACCGCGTTTTTCATTGATCGATTGACTGATCCTAGTTGCGGGAACAGTCGACCGATAATGTTGTTGTAGCCTTCCCCGAATCGAATGATATCCTGATGCACGATAAGCAAAACAAGTACGCAACCTAAAACCAAGAGCAAGATGATGTAATCCATGTCGAGATGTATATCAGAGATTGCGGGGGCGAAACAGGTCTTTCACAGAAATCCGCTCTCGCCAGATCAGTTGTGCCAGGATCGGTATAACTGCGATACTGAAAGCACCGTAAAGCCAGCGCAGGTCCGTGCTAAAGAAGTAACCGCAAAGACAAGATACACACAACAGTCCAGCAAGGATGACAGCAGTGTACAAAGTTCAACTGAGCCCGATCAGTGAAGCGGATGCGAAAAACGGATAAACGCAACCGACCAGCGAGATAATCAGTAAGAGAATTATAGTGAATCGCATGGGTTATTCCTGAAATAGCAGTGCACACCGTTCGAAAGCGAACGTCGATCTGGTGTGGAGCAAAAGACTATTTGACATGTGGATCATCGTCAGAGCCGTTCCAGGCGAGTTTCCAACCGATCCAGAAGATTGCAATGCAGATGACCAATCCGAACGCCGCAAAGAGTAAATAGCCAATTCTCATAAGTCTTTAATTTTAGTTCATTTTTAGTCAATAATCAGGAATCACCAAGCAAGGAATAGGCATGTGTTTTAAGTGAGCGCTGTCGATGATGCCATCAGCCCAGTTAGCCCACCATTTCGTTTTTGACACAAACCTTATTATGCGATGCGAACCATGGCGCCTCTTTAAGCCGTTGATAGCGCTGCGCCCAGTCATTATGGGACAATATTGAACCCCTGGTTGGGGCGTAATGATAAGCCCAGAGCGAGGCTAGTTATTGGTGTGGAATCGGAGACATCATCTGATTCAGCGAAACCAGGAAACTACAAGTACTCCACATTTCCACAAATACTGATCGGCTGCCCTGAAATTTTAGCCCCCAAAGGTGAGCAAAGAAACAGTGCTTGATTGGCAACATCCTGCGCCGTCACCATTTTGCGAAGGGAAATCTTATTGATGTACTCTTGCTCCATCTCTTCATAAGAAACTCCCACCGTTTTCGCCCTTGCGGAAATAACCTGCTCTATTCTAGGCCCTTCCACAATACCGGGTAACAAAGCATTAACCCGAATCCCTTGTGGCCCCAACTCGATCGCCAGGCTTTTAATCAAGCCAACAATGGCCCATTTGGTCACCGCGTAGGGCGTACGGTATGCATAACCCAAGCGACCGGCCACCGAGGACAGGCAGATAATTGAAGCGTTGTCAGATTGCTTTAACATGGGTACAGCGAGGCGCGCACAATAAAACTGACCGTTCAGATTGATATCGATAGTCTGGTGCCACTTATCACTGGACAACTCTTCGATACTCCCTGTCTGACCGGCTATTCCAGCGTTATTGATAAGTACGTCAAGCCCGCCCATTTGACGACTCACATCTTCAAACAATTGAGCGACTTGCACCTCTTGCGATACATCGCAGTTGGTTATACCCCAGTCAGGATGCGCTATCGCGCAATCAGTTAATGCCTCTTCAGATATATCGCAGATATGCAGTTGTGCGCCTTCTCGAGCAAAGGTCTGGGCAATGGCCAACCCGATACCGCTGGCACCCGCTGTGACAAGTACCCGCAAATCCTTAACCATACCCGTTGTTTCAACCATGTGGTTATGTATTGACCCTTATAGAATTTATGCGAAACACTTCCGATGCTTAAAAAGCAACCTGATCGGCGCCTTTAAGTTGAAGCGTAGCGCGCGCCTCATCCGGTGTTGCCACTTCAAACGATAAGCCTTCAATAACTTGACGAATTTTACTGACCTGATCGGCATTGGTCTGCGCCAGTTCACCTGGCGAAATCCAAAGAGAGTCTTCCAGGCCTACCCGTACGTTGGAGCCTTGTGCTAAGCCTTGTGAAGCCAGCGGAATTTGATTACGACCCGCCCCGAGTATTGACCACTGATAATTATCGCCAAACAATCGGTCTGCAGTGCGTTTCATGTGCATAAGATCTTCAGGGTGTGCACCGATGCCGCCCAGTAAACCAAATACAGATTGAATAAACAAAGGTGTTTTTGCTAACCCTCGATCAACGAAATGTGCCAGATTATACAGGTGAGAAATGTCATAGCATTCAAACTCAAAACGAGTGCCGTTTTCATTACCAATGCGCAAAATGGTTTCGATATCTGCAAAGGTGTTTTTGAACACCAGATCCCGTGAATTCTCCAAATGCTGGCGTTCCCATTCGTAATTAAACTCGGAGAACCGCTTCAACATAGGGTACAAACCAAAGTTCATTGATCCCATATTGAGCGAAGCGACTTCCGGTTTGAACACCGCAGCAGGCTGCATGCGTTCAGTCACTGTCATGTGCGGGCTGCCGCCTGTAGTGATATTAACCACCGCATCGGTTGCTTGTTTGATGCGTGGCAGGAACTTTCCGAACACATCTGGATCTTGTGTAGGTTGTCCGGTTGCCGGATCACGGGCATGTAAATGTAAAATAGCTGCCCCCGCCTCGGCAGCCGCAATGGCGGCGGTGGCTATTTCATCAGGCGTAACCGGAAGGTAAGGTGACATGCTGGGTGTATGGATTGCGCCAGTCACGGCACAGGTAATGATAACTTTGTGTTTTGGCTTAGCCACGAGTTCAATTCTCCTGCTTGGATTTGTGGGCGACGAGCGCTGCCAGACGATTGTCTCGCCAATCTTGGCGTTGGCCGATATCGTCACGCTTAAGTACTTCACGGCGAGCAGCATCAACGCCGGCTACGGATGATTTGTCCCAATCCGGGGGTGTAGATTGACTGGCCGCCATAACGTGGTACATCCGGCCATAGCGTTGTGCGTAGTCAGCCAATCCGGCGGGTGCGTTCAAGTCAATGGTTTCAAACGGCCCCATAAATGACCAACGTAAGCCCAGACCATCACGCATGGTTTTATCAACATCTTGGGGGGTGACATACCCGCCCTGAACCAGGCGCAAAGCCTCATTCAGTAACGCGCCTTGCAAACGGTTAAGAATAAATCCGGGAATTTCTTTTTGCACCGTGATCGGTGTTTGGTTAACCGCACTCATGATTTGGTAGGCTGTTTGAGTGATATCTGGATCAGTCCATTTTGCGGGAGAGATTTCTACCAATGGCACCAGATGTGGTGGATTAACGGGATGCACTACCAACACACGATGACGCCCACTCAGGTGAGCTGCAAATTCGGAAACCATAAAACCAGAAGTGGAACTCGCTAAAATAGCATGCGGAGCACTGAGCTGATCAAGCTCGCTGAACAGCGCCTGCTTTGCATCAAGCACCTCCGGGCCACATTCCTGCACGTAGTCAACATCGGTCAGCGCGGCTGCCAGATCGGATTCAAAATGAATTTTCTGCATAATCAGATCAGGCTGAGAACCGAGGCCGTGACTGACCAGCATTTGCAATTGATTTGCAATTTCCTTTTTTGCAACATCCAATGCATCCACGTGAAGATCATACAGTTTGACTTTCCATCCGGCCCGGGCAAACACAATGGCCCATCCCCGCCCGATTAAGCCTGCACCAACAATGGCCACAGAGCCACTTGAAATACCGGGTTCGACTAGGTTTTGGCTCGTATCTGTTTTGTTCATCTGGGCAGTCTTCCAAGGTTACGTTGCGCTACCAATATCCGATTGAATCGTAGTGTACGCAACTGCCGATCCTCGTTGTCCACCAATCATCATGCTGAAATTGACGACATTGGCCACCAAAATGGTGGCGAGCTCTCTTCTGGGTTTTGAATCATTCAGGGTACTATCTTAAACCCAAATAAAGATGTTGTTACGCAAAGCACATACCATCAATAAGGCATTCCAAGGATGCGGTCACGATCTTTTGGGTACTTTTCATAGGATGCCTCTTGTTATTGGTACCCGTAATGTTGACGGTAACACTGATTTGACCAGATAAGCAGATCAATCATGCATGAAGCGCTCCCAGCACCGCGCACCGTAAACCTTTTGGCACCAGCAACACCACTTAGTACAAATAGGGAAAGAGGGAGACAATTTCGCTTAACGAAGAAGAAGTTTAGCGTCTATTGGCTTAAATGTGGTCGCTTCTGCGATTAGAGACGCAGCAGTTAGTTGGGGGACGCCATACACCTCACTGTCGGTATTGAATTTGGCCTTAATTTTCCTTAAGAGTAAATTAAAATCACCATCGCCCGATGCCAAAACAATAATATCGGATTCTGGCGCATATTCCATAACATCAATTGTGATGCCAACGTCCCAATCTCCTTTAGACGAGCCGTCCCGTCTACTAATAAATGGTTTGAGTTGGATGTCGAAACCAATCGCTCTTAGGATATTTTGAAATTCTATTTGTTTTTTGTCTCCCCGATCTATCGCGTAGGCTCTTGCGATGACGATTTGTCTGCCCTTGGTTGCCTGACTCCAAAACTTGTTGTAATCAAAATGACTTTGATATGCCGATTTTGTTGTGTAATAAATATTCTGTACATCAACGAATAACGAAACCTTCCTCACATGAATTCCCCATAAACAGATGCTATAAATAACAAGCCAGACAACAAAATAAGGATGCGGGTCATCACGCTCTGCTTTGCCAATACTTTATTTGTAGCCACAAGAATACGAGGCAAAAAAGTGAGAAGGCGAAACAGGTGGCCAATATCAGCCATTCTTGCAAAAGGTTAGTCGCAACAAACACTAAAGCACCAATGCCCATCACTATTAGAGTCAAGTAAAGCAGATACCAGCCGATAGCCTTTTTATAGGCGATCAAAACGCCAACAAATACCTCGAACCCACCCATTGGCAAAACATACGGCTTAAATGTAGACAACAGTTTATCCACTGCCTCATATTCGCCGATCAGCGCATAATGAAGGGGCGACAGATTTAGCGAGAGCACGATGGTGGCGAACCCTTCTAAAATCATGCCGATTCCAAGCACCGTGCCCCAGACGTAGGATTTAGTTGGCATCAATTGATTACTGACAGCTATTTAACTCTGCCCAATATACCTTTACTTTCTATGGAAATCTCGCGAGGCTATTGTCCAACACTTATAAGCCGTGTAGATATGTAATATCGGCCAGTGCGTATTCAAATGAAACCAAAATGAACGTCATCAACCGCGGAGTTGATCTCAGCATCTCAAATAAAGGCAAAGAGACTAAGATAGATGGTTAACCAATCCCAATATGAAACTGCAAATGCCTAATTCTTTAGCAACCCATCAACGACAAAAGGAAAAACCATGGCCTGGATCCACACCATCCCTTATGAGGAAGCCAATGAGCGCCTTAAGAAACTCTATGACCGAGTTAAAGGTCCGGACAATAATGTCGATAACATAATGATGATGCACAGCCTACGCCCGCATACCATGGAAGGGCATATGGCAATCTATAAGCATGTCCTACATCACTCCGCCAACAAGGTACCAAAGTGGTTTCTGGAAACCATCGGCGTTTGGGTCAGTCTTCTTAATGATTGCCACTACTGCGTGGATCACCATTATCAAGGACTGGTGCATTTGTTGGGCGATGATGATCGGGCCCGGGCCATTCGTGCCGCTCTTGACAGCCAAGATACCGACAATGGTCCATTTGCGAGCAAAGAAAAGGCAGCCTTGCGCTACGCCAAAGTGTTAACCCGAGTACCATTATCGGCCAGCGAAGCCATGGTCGCCGAATTGCGGGACTTGGGATACGAAGATGGTGAAATCCTCGAGATCAATCAGGTAAGCGCCTATTTCAACTACGCTAATCGAACTGTTATGGGGTTGGGTTGCTCCACAAGGGGCGATATCCTGGGGTTATCGCCAAATCAATCAGATGATCCAGACAACTGGTCTCATTCTTAAACTTGGGCGATTAGAAAAAGGCGCTGACTGATGTCGCAACAAATACCTGTAGAGCGGATTTCCGATCTGGAGTTCATAAGGCCCCCGGAAATTGCGGAGCCTGATTGCCGTCGCTCCTCGGAACTGCGTCGGTTGAACCTCAATGAATCGCTGCAGCCGCCGTCACCGAACGCTATTTCGGCCATGACCGAGGCATTGGCCAGTGCGGAAAGCTACCCCGACCACAGCTGTGCCGCCTTGGCGGCACTGTTGGCTTCTCGCACGGGAATTTCCGCCGACCGCATTAGCTTTGGTAATGGCAGTGGTGAACTGTTGAGCCAAGCGGCCACGCTGGCCATGGAGGTAGGTGACGAGGCAGTGTTTCCGGTGCCAACCTTTCCAGTTTGCATCAAAGGGGTTCATATCGCCGGGGGTAAGGTCATCGAGGTGCCGGTAGATTCTGATGGCGTGAACAACGTTGATGCCATGCTGGAGGCGGTGACACCAAAGACACGGTTGTTTTATCTTTGTACACCCAACAATCCTACCGGCGGCGCTATCGGTGCGCCGGGTTTACTCAAGGCCATCGAAAAAGTACCCGACGATTGCCTGTTGTTGATTGACGAGGCCTACCACGAGTTCGCTAAAGCCGAAGGCTCGCCGGAGGTATTATCGCTGTTGAAAGCCCGTAACGGACCCTGGGCGGTAACACGATCCTTTTCAAAAGCCTATTGCCTGGCCGGCATGCGCGTCGGTTATGCCATTACCTCCAGCAACAAATTGTGCCAAGCGTTTTGGAAACTTCGTGGGAATTTTAATGTGAATCGAGTCGCCCTGGCTGGGGCCGTTGCAGCCATGAAGGACGAAGCTTATCTGCAATCGACACTTAAGACTCTCATTCACCAGCGCAACCGTCTGGCCGAAGGCCTGCAGAATCTAGGCTTTGAGATCTTTCCGAGCCAGGCGAATTTCCTCACCGTGAAAACACCGCGTAAAGCGAGTGCATTGGCATCACATCTGGCAAAGTATGGTTTGCTGGTTCAATCGATGCCCTGGCCGGGTGGGTTTGGAAGTTTACGCGTGACGATTGGCGATGCCCATGACGTTGATCAATTGCTGCGGCATCTTGGCGAAATCTTGACGGGGTAATGTGTTATGCAGGAAATTGCTAAACAGCTCCAATCTTTTCTTGGGCCCCAAGGTTGCCTCGACGACCCCAATGACATTGCCGCCTATGCATCAGACCTACTTGCTTTAAAGACGGTCGCCCCAGTTTGTGTCGTGCGTCCCGCAACAACGGCGCAGGTTGCCTCGATCATGCAATATGCTCGCAAAAGCAAACTTGCCATCATCCCGCAGGGCGGTCACACAGGACTCAGTGGTGGCGCCGTCGCCTTGAATGGCGGCAACAGCGTCATTTTGTCTTTGGATCGCATGACAGCCATTCGCGAGATTGACACCCACGACAATGTGATGATTGTTGAGGCCGGTGCGGTATTGGCAGATGTGCAAACAGCTGCGCGCGAGGCGGGTCGAATTTTCCCGCTGTCCCATGGTGGTGAGGCTTCAAGCCAGATCGGTGGCAACCTCTCGACCAATTCCGGTGGTAATAATGCCCTGCGTTACGGCACGGCACGTGATCAGGTGCTGGGCATAGAGGTAGTGCTGCCCAGCGGTGATATTTGGAATGGGCTGCGCAGGTTGCGCAAAAATACGGCAGGTTATGATCTCAAGCATCTTTTTATGGGAGCAGAGGGCACTCTTGGCATTATTACCGCGGCGGCATTAAAACTTCGCCCAGCACCATCGTACCGGGAAACCGCTTTTGTCGCGCTAACGGACCCACAAGCCGGATTGGAATTCCTACGGTTGCTCCAAAGTCACGTCGGAGAAGCAGTCACGGCCTTTGAGCTGTTATCTGACAACGCGATATCGGCGGCATTAACGCTTTCACGTGCGAGGTTTCCCCTGCAGACCCGTTACCCATGGTGCGCCTTGATCGAGGCCGATACTCCGAGCTCGCATTTCGATATCTCAGGGGCGATCGAAGACGTATTGTCTGGGGCCTTGGAGGGCGGAATGCTGTTGGATACAGTGATCGCACAATCCGAGACGCAGCGCGATGAACTTTGGCATCTTCGCGAGAGCATTGCTTTTGCCATGATTGAGGATAAATCGGCTTTTTTAAGCGACACCGCGGTACCGGTTGCAAAGGTGGCGGAGTTTATTTCCCGGGCAGAAGCCGTAATCCTTCAAATTGTTCCTGGGGCACGCTGCGTACCGTTTGGCCATCTGGGCGATGGCAACATTCATTTCAATGTTCAAAGACCTGAAGATATGTCTGGTGATACCTTCAAAAACCATTGGCCGGATTTGTTTGATGCTATCGTAAAAGTTTCCCTTAGCCTCGGTGGCACCATCAGCGCCGAGCATGGTATCGGCCGAACAAAACAACGGATTTTTACAAATGTTACCGCAGAGGTCGAACTCAATCTTATGCGGGCTCTTAAAGCTGCAATCGATCCCGATGAGTTAATGAACCCCGGTGCGCTTTTTTAATTACCTTCTTTCTTGAAAACAGATACTAAAGGGCGAAAACTGTGTGCTGTCGGTGTAAAAGAGAAGAGCAGGGAAGGGGATATGGCCATTAGGGCTGACGATGAGTATCGTACCCACTTGACACAATCCCACCTTTTTTGCGGGTTCAAGAGGCGATAACCCGTACCGATAACGAATGGGGAAAAATTGACCGATGAGTCGTAACAAACCGCTGGCGAGATTAACCTCGGAGCAGTTATGTCAGGTGAGCTCCAAGACCATTTCGCATTACCAGAGTTCGGCCCATGACTTTCTGGCGGGGACTCGTAACCATGATGTCAGCCAGAACATCGAGGCCCTCCTCAGAAATATTACAGACGATGGGCCTTACGACATCCTTGATTTCGGGTGTGGACCTGGTCGGGATTTACTGAGTTTTCAGGCTTTAGGACATCGCGCTGTGGGTCTCGATGGCTGCCAAGAATTTGTCGAATTAGCGCAAAAACGAACGGGATGTGAGGTATTGCATCAGGATTTTCTTAAATTAAATCTCAAACCGTTCGCTTTTGATGGCGTGTTCGCAAATGCTTCACTATTCCATGTTCCAACGCAGGAACTTGAGCGCGTGCTTTTAGCTCTTAATACCTGTTTGAGGTTTAACGGGGTATTTTTCTGCTCTAATCCAAGAGGGCCCGATATTGAGCAATTTGACGGCGACCGTTATGGAGCTTTCCTCGAACCCGAAACTTGGGGAAACTTTGTTCGCTCGGCCGGATTTATTGAATTAGAGAGCTTCTATCGACCGTCAGGCCGGCCTAAAGAGCAACAGCCGTGGTTGGCGACTGTATGGCGAAAGCCTGGGCGCAGCAAAGATCGGGTTGAAGCCGTTGCAGAACCTGGCCTTGTATAAAACATGACTGCATAGCAATGATGCGGGTAATCGCTGTCACACATCTGCCATTTGCAGGCTTCTTTTTTGCCGCTTCGACAGCTCGGGCAGTGCTTTTGTCAATACTTCCACTCAAGGCATTATCGCTGCTTGGTAGTGCACAGCATGTGAGTGTGCTCTTTTTCGTTGTCAGTGTCTGCGGTATTGGAGCGAGCCTGGGGATTTATTCGATTCTTCGCCATATCAGCCTGCGCACTGGGTTTTTGATAAGTTCGCTTGCAATGGTTATTTCCATTGCGCTGCTTTGGACACAAGACCTATGGACATTTTCCCTTGGAATGATGTTTCACGTTTTTGGCATCACCTCGATGGAAGTCATTTTAAGTTTGTATGTCATGCAGAAAATTCCCCGATCCCAACTGTCAGAATTTGAGCCATTGCGAATGGTATCCACCGTTATGGCGTTATCAATTGGTCCCTGGTTGGGGGTTTATCTGCAGTCAAGGTATGCTGACTGGCTCCCTTTTATGGTCGCAGCAGCAGGTGTGTTGACGACCTTGATCTATTTCAGATGGCTGGGTCTGCATCATGTGGTAATGAAACGGAGCTCATTTGGAACGGTTAATCCCGTTCGGCACGTTCGTCGGTTTTTCCGACAACCCCGATTGCGGCTCGCTTGGATTCTGACCTTGGCACGATCCAGCTGGTGGGTGCTCTTTATCATTTACACGCCGATTTATGCGGTTCATTCAGGGCTTGGTGAGCTAATGGGATCCGCGATCGTCTCGATAGGATCGGCATGGACACTAACAGTCCCATATTGGGGTTGGATCGCCCGCCGTTACTCTCTTCGCCTTCTCATGCGGATGGGATTTATCGTCACCAGCCTTATGACTCTCGCGATCTTCGTTTTTGCCGGAATTCCATCAGTGGCTGTGGTGCTGTTGGTTTTCGCGGCACTCGGCGCAACCATGCTCGATGGTTCTGGTCATGTGCTTTTTCTCCGTGCCGTACGGTCGCGGGAGCGCGCTGAGATGACCGGTGTTTTCCAGACCTATAGAGATGTTGCCAACTTAGCTGTCCCTGGAATTTTCGCAATACTTCTCAAATTTTTTGCCCTGCCGGTTGTCTATGCAGGCGGGGCCGGTTGGACAATAGCAGCCGCAATAACGTCTCGGCATATTCCCCGAAAGATGTAAGATCGTAAATAGCGTCCTTTGGACAGTTTCGGCAGAATTTGACCCACACTGGGCGGGGTATCCCTCCCTTTTAATATTTCAATAAATACATAATTGGCAGAAAATCTGAACTTCACCTACAAGGGCATTAGCTGCGGCGATAAATGTGGTTGGCTCACCCGGCGTCGCTCGGCCACCTGGGATCTGCTGTACTGCCTGTCATCAGACTGAATGGAAAACACAGTAGTCAGAAAAAAATCGTCGAAAGAAAGTCACCTGCAACGTGACCCACTTCTTCTCGACCGGGCCTTCAAGGCCAGGCGAATGGTGATTGTGGGTGTCTCGTCAGATCGCGGGAAATGGTCCAACATCATGTTCCGACGTTTGCTGGACGGTCCGTACGACGGCGAGCTTATTGCGGTCAATCCGGCACGAAATGAAGTCGAAGGGCAACCGTGCTACGCATCGCTTCGCGATGTGCCAGGTGAGATAGATTATGTTCAGCTGCTGGTTGCAAGGGAACATACTGTTGATGCGGTCCGGGACTGCGTTGCGCGTAAAGTGCTGGTTATTCATGTGCTTTCCTCCGGGTTTGGCGAAGTCTCTGGTGAGGGCCCGGGATTCCAGAGTGCGCTTGTTGAAGCTCTCGGTGGCGGTGCGAGCGCCCTGATTGGCCCGAACTCGCTCGGCCTTTACAGCGCAGGGCACGGTTTGTGCTTTTCTGACGGCTGTCACTTCGAGTCTGGTCCGGTGACTTTTATTTCGCAGAGCGGAGCCCTTTGCACTGATGTTCTGGCCCAGGGGCAGACGCGGGGTGTCAAATTCTCAAAGGTGCTTTCGGTTGGTAACTGCGCTGATCTCGATTGGCCGGACTATGTACGCTATTGCCGGCATGACCCGGAAACGGGTATCGCGGTGTTCTATATCGAGAGTGTCTCCGACGGCCGGGCGCTTTTTGAAGAACTGAAAAAGCTTGCACGGGACAAACCAGTGCTGGTGCTCAAGGGCGGACAGACCCCGGCCGGAGCGCGGGCCGTGGTATCACATACCGGGCGAATGACGGGAGAACACGAGGTCTGGCAGGCTATGATGCGTCAGGCGGGTGTGATTGAGCTGACCGGAATGACTGACCTGCTCGTGACCCTACAGGCCTGGCGTAGCGCTGAACTGCAGCCCCACAACCGATCGGGCGGTGGTGTGATGGTAATCGGGTGCGGCGGAGGCATTTCGGTACTAATCAGTGATGCTCTGGTCGCAGCGAATCTTTCCGTCGCTAAGCTCGGGCCCGACACGTTGTCTGCCCTGAAACAGCTGGAGCCTGCTGCCAAGGTGCTCGGTGGTATCGATAACCCGATCGAAATGCCAGTCGATCGACTTTTTACCGATCCAGTTAAGCTTTCGCGTCTAATTAAGACCTCTGCGGCTGATCCGGAGGTCGGAATGGTCCTTGTGCATCTCAACCTGATCGCCTTTTCCGATCTTTTCGGTGATGACAACCTCGCGCATCTGGAAGTTATCTGTACTGCGATCAGGGACGTTGCGGGTTGCATCGCCAAACCGCTGACGGTGGTTTTGCGTAATGGAGATTGCGGGCAGACGACCGAAACACTATACCATTCGGCAGTGACGAGTCTGGGTTCGCAGAGGGGGCTGGATGTCTTTAGAGACCTGGAGTCCGCACTGGCCTGGTTGGGTCGGGTGAGAACGTTCACCAGTTGTCGGTCATGACTACACCACGGATCATGGATCTGATTTCAGCCCGACAGATGATCTCAGACTGTGGGGCCGAATTTGCCAATTGGGAAGTTGCCTCATCCGCAGCCATGGCGGTCAGTGCAGCTGCTGGGCTGGGCGGGCCGGTGGCCATTAAATCGGCGGCGTCGGATGTGATTCACAAGAGTGACAGCGGCTGTGTAATTTTGGGTGTTGCAGGTGGCGAAGCGGTTGAAAAGGCCTATGCAGAGGTTACAACCCGCGCCGCAGCGACCGGCAGTATGACACCAGAGCGGGTACTGGTGGAGACAATGACCCCGGGCCTTGCTGAGGTCATTATCGGACTCAAGCGCGATAAGACTTTTGGTGCGATTGTTTTAGTGGGTCTGGGTGGAATCTTTACGGAGGTACTCGAAGACTTTGTCATTCGGCTTTGTCCCGTGACAGAACCCGAAGCGCTGGGCATGTTCAGGGAATTACGCGGGTTCTCCATCCTCGCCGGTGTTAGGGGCAAGGTTGGCTGCGATCTCGACGCCTTGACTCGACTTGTTGTTTCCATCAGTTGGCTTGGCAACGACCGTGATGACATCCTCGAGCTGGATCTCAACCCGGTAATGGCAATGGAACAGGGCGCGCTGGCGGTCGACGCGCGTGTTGTTCTGAACGAGAGGAGAGAACGTGATGCGTATCAAACCTGACGAGTCGATCATCGGCCTTGAGGGGCCGACCTACGACGTGGACCTAGAACGCGGGCGCATCCGGCAGTTCGCAAATTCGATCTATGCTTTTCACCCGGCCTACCACAACGAAAGTAAGCCTGTTATACCGCCGACTTTTCTGATCATGTCAGGCTATTTTTATGGGTATATTCTTGCACGCGCCCCGCGGGATTCGGGATTCGGTTCGATCGACGAAGATTTTACGACCTGTGCCGATGGTGGGCAGGAGTTCGTTTTTCACGGCCCGCTCCCGCGTGCTGGTGATCCACTCGTGGCATCGACCCACATGCACGACTTTAAGGAAAAACAGGGAAGGCGCGGTGGGCGTCTGCGGATCTATGTTACCTGTACCCAGTTCCACACACCCGCAGGTCACCATGTGGCTGACTGGTTCGAGTGGAACGTCAAGACTTCACACTCTCCGGTCCAGAGTCTCGATGAAGCACGGATCAAAGACCGACCTTACTTCATGAAAGGCGACCCGCGCGATCAGTTCAACGCCGTTGACTTTCAGGACTGGAATGAACTGCGCGAGGGTGAGGGCCCAGGCAGCGTCGTGATGCCACCTCTCACCGTCACCGACATTGTCGCCTACCAATATGCCTCTGGAGAAGATGGCCCGACCCATCATGACGATGGTTCGGCCAGAGCCTGTGGATACCCCGGCATCTACTCGATGGGTATGTTGCATGGCGGCGCACTGGCCACTTATGCCGTGAACTGGCTCGGACCCGAGAACATCCGCCGGTTCAAGTGTCGGTTCGTCGAGATGCAGTTTCCAGGAGATGTATTAACGTATCGCGGCTGGGTGGTGCGGAAATACGAACAGGACGACAACCGGATGGTTGACATCGAGCTCGATTTTCAGCGTGATGGTACGGTACTTGGCAGTGCCTGGGCAACTTTTGCATTAAGGTAAGTCAGATTGTGGGCATAGCCAGTGCGGGTTGAGGGGTTGATCACGAATCTAAATTACAAACATTTTTGAATGTATCTTCTGGCGGGGGTTCTGTCTGACCTTTCTTGTCAATTGATCTATGCTAATCATGACGTATGAAAATGTTGGCCCTTCTTTGGTGCTGAGTCTCATGATTGCACTAGCAGGGCATTAGATCGGCAAGATAACTTCCTGCAATCCTTTACTTTGTTCTTTAATTCCTATTCTCGCCTGTGGCGTTGGATGGTTTCTGACTTTTGAATTTGGCGTTAAGGCTGTCGTGAACAATTGGTTCTATCTTTATATCAAAAGCGGGATTATCGGTGGAACAGGAGTTGCTGTCGGCCTGGTTGTGGCGTGGAAATTACAAAAGGCGTGGGTTGTATCTGCCGTGATTGCCTTCGCAGTGGGATTAGGCGGACTGTGCTTAGATTCCTCGAACTCAACGATAACGAAAATGTTCCACTAGTCCCTGTCTGGCAGGGTATTGTCTTTTTAGGTATTGGATTTGTGATTCCAGCCTTAACCTTCAATATTACGCAAATAAATCAAGTAGAGCCCAAACCCCCAGTGTCTATACGTTTGAGTCAGTCGTAACAACCAGTGTGCAATTTAAGCATTCTGGTCACTGAGTTTTGGCCAATAGCAATAGCAGGTCTCGCTGATTGTAAAGGTCTGGCGCACAATACCTATGCTCACGTCATGCCTGACCGGGCACTTAGGAGCGCCCTTGCGCGTCTAGTTGTCAAGCGAAGTCAGGTGTTGAAGATTTCCCTACGAATAACTGGCGATGGGTGAGCCAAAATAACCATCAGGGATCGTGATACCGAGCCCGGCGCCAGGTGGGATCGCGATAGTGCCATTGACGATACGCGGACCATGTTCCTCGTCGTAGTGGCCTATCTGATAGGGGTCTGATATCCAGGCGCCACGACTTAGGTTCGGGTTGAGAGTGGCGCCCACGTGAACACAAGCGGCCGCGATAATATCGCCACCCCACGAATCGTCACAGCTGGTTGGCGTGCTGGACGCCTCGCACAAATCGCGAATGGCACGCATTGCACTGATGCCGCCGACCCGCGTAAGCTTAATGCCGAATCCATCAGCAACTCCGGTCCCGATCGCTTGGGAGATTGTAGCCAAATCAGTTGCGGATTCATCTAGCAGCAAGGGATGCCGCAAATGCGCACGCGCAAAGACGCATTCAGCATAGGTGGCGCATGGCTGCTCAATGGCGAGCGTGAGCTCTTTACATGCTTGTGAGACCTGAATTGCCTCGCCAACAGTCCAACCCCGGTTGCAGTCAACAAACAGATCGACACTGGGACGGATCACTTTGGCTACTGCATGAATTGCTGCAATGTCTTCATCGATATGACGTCCGCCCGCCTTCAACTGGAGCTTCGTGTGACCCTGATCCTGTAAAGCCTGGGCAACTGTCGCCGAAGCCTCGGGTGTGCCAATCGGAACAACATGGTAGGTCAGAACCGGATCCATGCGCGCTCCACCGAGTAAATCACATACCCGTTCTCCGTAGGCCTTGCCAGCCAGATCCCAACAGGCAATGTCTACAGCGGACTTGGCACCGTGTCCACCATCCATTGTCGAACTCATCGCATCGTGAACAAGGCCCAATCGACGTGGATCAAGACCTACCAGGGCAGGCCCTAACAGAGCGAGGTCAGCGCGAATGCTTCCAGCATGCTCGGATTGGGGTAACGGCCCTGTCGGGCAGATCTCGCCCCAGCCAACGTATTTGGTGTCAGTGACAAGCTCGACAATAGTTGTGTCCGGCTCACCCACTGCGGCGCTAGACATATTGTAGCCCGAGGCCATCGGCAGTCGCTTTGCATAAACGTTGAATTGGGTAACCTTCATAATTTGCTTTCGCTCAAGAATAGAACACGTTTAGTAGAATCATCAGAGTCGAAATGCTCCTCGCCGCCTGAGACATCTCAGGCCGCTGCCCAGGATTTATTTGCGTGGACCAGGCAGAATTAATCATGACGCCTCGATCAGCTCACCCATAGGTGAGTTGCTGTCTGAGATCACCCAAAAGTAACGCCTCTGTTATCGACCAGGATACTCACAGAAGATCTGATTGTCACCCGCACCCCCGGTAACAAAGACACTACAGCGCTCCAACACAGCCACCATTGCCTCTTGAACTATATATCTCATATTCCATGCATCCATATACCAATCTGGATTGAGTGCGGCCGCTTCAGTTAACAACGTCGGCGCTGGGGGTGCAGAACTTGCCACGGCTTCCTTTATCAACTCGCCATTTTGATTATTAAATGTCGATACGACCAGCGCGCCCAGTATTACCCCGAGCACCAGTGATTTAATGTCCAACTGCATGATTTTCTCCTTTGTGTTTCTTATCCTATCAGTTCAGAACAAAGAAAAGCCCAGTTTGTGTGCAGTTATACGACGTCATCTGTCAGTAATTCAGGGTTTTAGATATACAAAACCTTGCTGCTACAGTTGCAATATACGAGTTGCGTCCGGCTTCACGATTGTTACTCCTTCAACCGGACCCAGGACAAGCTTTCTTAGATTGTTTCCTAGCAGGCATTATAAAATTTAAACCAGCCCTACAGGCGACAATCTCGATTGCCATCTCATCGACACCTAATGTTTCTTGAATATTGAAGACGTTGTTAAGCATCATCCTCCGCCATTCTCAATATCTAACGGTCTGCCATTGGTGTAGGGCGTCAAAGCCCAATCAGCCGAAATCACTACCCCATCATTGATAATTTTATGAATGGGTTCAAAAACTGACTTCGTACAATTTCTGATCATATTAATCTACGACCCTCTACGTGAGCCACCCGATTACTCATTCACCTCAACGATCAGCTCTGTCACCCCATCTTCCGAATTGATCAGCCAGTCGGGAATGGCAAGATCAAAGGGGCACGACGAAACAACGCAGATCAGATCCATCAAAGCTTCAAGTTCAACATAAGCTCCGGGGGCCACCGG
>Ga0206683_10000226_pt1 | contig 42182 bp, 27 predicted proteins | sample M280m12015metaG_FD_155483 | JGI IMG/M metagenome (GOLD analysis project Ga0206683, IMG submission 155483) | Ammonia-oxidizing marine archaeal communities from Monterey Bay, California, United States - M2 80m 12015 | ecosystem: Environmental > Aquatic > Marine > Intertidal zone | place: USA...
ATGGGATTCTATTTACCCGCATTATCAAAGGGTGCTATTACGGCGCAAAACGTCAACAGGAGCGTAACGACCCTGCTATTCAGATGATAATAGAATACAGGTATTAACACATGGGCTATTACGGCGTAAAAAATCTCTAACCCTACCTTTTTAGCAGGTGCATACGGGGGGTTACGAATATTCTTATGTAATATGATAATAGCATGGATTGAACACATTCTGTTTAATAATTTTTGGTTATAAATATCTATGGATGTGTTATTAAATGTCTGAAGAAATAGACAAGAAAATAAAAGAAACCAGAGGAGAGGGAGGAAAAGGCGCGAAACGCACACAGAGGAAATGCGAAAAAAATAAGGAATCCGAAGAATGTAAGAAGATGGCAGCAGAAAGAGAAATAGCGGTTAGGGTTAAGAAGCCCAAGCTGAAGCTGAAAAAGAATAACTTGAAGGGAAAACAACGGAGAGAAGAAATAAAGAAGAAGAATGAAGAAAAAAAGAAGAAAAAACAGAATGATTTTAAATTTTAATACTTTAATTAATACCTTAATTTACCATATTGTGGATGTACTTTTACCTCGGGTGTAACCGCCTTCAGGATATACAATGGTATTTCTTCTGGTCTCAGACCGTCCGAAACTCTTTTCCAGGGACAAGCTGCTGTGGCACATTCAAAAATATGGGCGCTGTTTGTTCCAATTACTATTATAGTATTCCCATGTACAGCTGCCTTATTGGCACCCGTAACAGCTAGAGTTGCCAGTTCATTGCCCTTATCGTCCCATACCTTTGCGGTACCACCGAAACAAGCGACGATTCGTTCGTTGTGCATGGAAACGTCGGTGGGTCTAACATTAATCATTAATTCTTTTTCTAAATTACCATCGTAGTCCCATAATTTAATGACGTTATTATGTACGGTCACAAATTTTTTGGCACCGGCGGCAATTGAATCCACAGATTCTTGTTTAGTAAGAGATTTAACAGTATCAACGTCCTTGCCTGGGCGCCGCGGTATAGTCTGGAGTCGTATTGTGTCCGTATCTTTTTTGTCCGTTTCTGTTACTCTAACAAGCCTCCTCCCATGCATTGAGATGTGTTTTGCACCCGCCAAATCTTCTCTTGGAGCTATTTGTTTATAATTCTCCACATTAAGGTTGTATAATATTGCGGTATTGTTATTGAACAAACTTACAAGATTGTATTGATCCATCATAAGCGATCTTATTGGGCGTCCAACACCCCCAAGTTGATTCTCCAGAGTTTTTACAGGTGTAGTACCCTCAGAAAGAACCCATACATAGATGGTTCCACTACTCCCCCCAGCAGCGACATAGGTTCTATCCAGACTGCCACCGGTATAGAAAATTGCGACAGAAGTTAAATTTTCCTTACCACCATTGTCTGTTAGTTTTATTATGCCATCTGTAGGGTTGCTACCAACATCATATACTCTAACCTCATACTTACCCCGGGAGCTCATAGCAGTGACAAATTTTTTATCGGTCGTCGCAACAGAATTAATTTTCCACCCGCTTATATTAAATTTAGAAGTTTCTTCTACAGACATTTTTTAGTCAAAAAAGACATAATATACTTAAAATATTTTGTTTCCATACTATGCTACCGTTGTACCAAACTACACTACACAATGAACGCACTTTAATCAAACAATTTTAAGTATTTAAGGTACAATCTACGTACCTACGAAATATAGGTCGCGGATTTTGCGGTTTAGGTATATGTAGGTGAGTCCCTAGTATTCGGTATCGTAATATAATTTTTGCGAAATATAGATAAATTCCGAGTATATAAATTTGAAAAATATATTAAAATGTCCGATTATCTTCAAGCGGCGAATTATTTGCATGCGGGTAAGGATTGGGCATTTGATTCTTCCAATCACCTAAAGGATGTTACTATTGAGATTCCCACGGACAATGAAAAGGGTTTCACGCACATGGTCTTCTCTATCCCCCGTAAGAAGATGCGTTCTAATGCGGCGACCTTTGGTGATTGGCAGACTCAGGAGGAGGGTTCTACAGAATCTCAGAAGTTCCGCGCCGCCTTCTGTTGGTTTTTGGAATATGTAAATCGTCTGAGTAAGTCCGGCGCACGGAATGCCGATGGTACTGGTACAGACAAGAAGTTGACAAAACCGGACGGCGACGAGGTTGTAATTTTCTTCGAGATTGTGAAGGGCGATGAAGGTAATATTGTCGGTGAACGAATCCATGTTTTCAACAATCGCCCAGAAACATTAAAGGGTAATATCATTGGCAGTATGTTGGCGGGTGCCAAGAAGAGTAAAATGAAAAAGAAACTGGATGCATGGGATTACCACATGAAACACGTCCGTACGAAGGAGCAGATATTCTTGAATGTGTTTAACATTTACGTGGGTAACACGAAGGCGTCTAAGAAAATTTACGAGGCAAACAAGTTGTTCAATAATTCACGGGATAACACCTTCGACTGTTACCCCGAGGATATTTTTTCGTTAAAGAATTTCAAGATTGAAGGTGCAAGAGATATTCAGAACAATTGGGAACATTATGTAGCATTTCCGGGGGGAACCTTACCCACGGAAAAAAACGTACTAACGTATGTCCCGAAAAAATACCAATTTCCTTGTAATATACAGCGCGACGTGATAAAAAAATTCTGGATGGATATTGAACCAGAATACCTTTGGAACAAGTATCTTCCATCCCACCAATCCAAATGGGTGGATTTACCCGAAATATGCGTTTCTGGGAGTAAAGATGATGTGAACAGTTATGACGTATACATAAAACCATGTCCCGCCAAGTGTTTGATCGACGATTACTTCGTTGGTAAAGTTGATCAATTGGAAAATCAATACAAACTGATCACAAAGCAACAATACCAAGACGTACTACGTATTGCAAAGGGTCGTTTTATCGTGCATCAAATGACAGGTGGGGAGAAGGATTTCAAACCATATGGCGGTTGGATTATTGGATCAACTATTTATGGGTCTGACTTGCACCACAATCACGGCAACGAGGGCATGGAATACACCGAACGGTTGAAGAGTAAATTCCAGAACCAGCACAGTATTTCTTCCTTCGACATTGTAGAAATGGAAACGACGTACCGTCTGGAAGTAAATTCGAATCGCCGTGAGGTTCAAGAAACTATGGTCGATAAGTTTATAGAACAGTGTGTTTCTGGAGATTCGGACATTTCGGCAGCGGGTAAGTGCATTGCCAGATGGTTGATCCACATGCGTCCAGAGTTATACGAAAAACACGGTGATTTTAAATTTGAAATTATGGATCGTACCTTGTCACCATTTGCAAATTTGCAGTTCTGGTTACTACAATCCTTCGATTCGTACATGTGTGTAGCGACTGCCCACTCCGAATTATTGAAATTACACTATGCGGCGTACGATTCATACCGTCAACACGGTGAAAACCAATTGCATTGGAACATGATTTACACTGGAGAAAGTGCAACTTCGAAATCATTTTCCTTCGATTGTAAGAAGCAGATGAGCATAGAGGGTACAATTACTGAGATTACTTACCAGACAACCCGGGCAGACGCAATCGACGGTGACCAGAACGACCACATTACTATTTTCAACGAAGCGCCACCTGGTTTGTTCCAGGCAGGTCCTGGGGATCAGAACCAGGATGCACTGAGCATGATGAAGGAGAAATTGACTTCTAACCGTGTCCGTACCAAAACCTTCGAGCGTGATGAGGAGACCGGTGAACGGAAGAATCGCATTGCGGTATCGTCTCAGATCGGTGTTTATATGGGCGCAACCAATGATAACCCTGCCTTGGCGGAGGAGGCGGTAAAGTCACGATTTCATTGGGGTGAATTCGAGAAGATATATCGTAAGGACAAGAACATTTCGGATTACCAGAAGAAAGCCTTTGATATGGAACAGAAGCCTGAACTATTGAAAAAGTTGGACCAGTTTCTATTCTATACGAAGGACCAGCAGATGAAGGTGTTTTATATCTGGAAGTTTATTTTCTGTAAGATAATCAATGACATTGATTTGGAAGCCTCGTCGATTGTATTGACGGAGTTGAGCCGAATCATGAAATGTGATTACAACATTCGTATTCCCCCGCGCACGGTCGAACGATACCGCATTCTATGTCGTATTTTGACGATTACAAATGCCCTGGACATTGTATTCAATTACAAGGGTGGTCTTCACAATGGTAAACCCTTTGAATTGGTCCAGTTGTTGGATGTAGAACCGTACTTGTATTCAACTGAGGAGATATCTATATGTGCAATGAACATGGTTTCGGTAGAGATTTCACAGTTGTCTAGTTCTAGGGATAAAACACTGAAGGCATTGTGGACAATGTTTAACCATGCACCAAATTATCGTAAGGATAAGATTAACGATGTGGACGTGATTGATTATTCATACATTCGTTTCAACGGTGGGTTAAAACCACTGTGCACCCGTGTACAGCACAGTATTCCGTTCGACGTTGGTAAGCCCTCGTTGCATAATATTTTCAGCGTATTAAAGATGTTGGGCAATGAGCCATTCAAAGGTCGTAATTATTTACGATTGGACGATTACCAGGAGGCGCACGGTTTTGCGCAGAGTTATGAATTTTCGGATCAATTCCCCGTGCCTTCGCCCGGCACAAAGAAACAATTGGTGGCGTATGTACCCGGTCAAAATTTTCACGATTTGCACATGGATTTATTCGTGGATATCCGATCTTTAGAGAAGGACGGTCGTTCGGTGATGCAACGTTGCATTCAAAAGTTGTCTAATTCCAAGACCAGGGCACGTCGCGTGGTAATGGGTGTTCCAGAGAGAAAGAGAGGGAAGATTGAGTATCCACAATTCATGGACATTGTAGAATTAAAGTGCAATCCTGACAGAGCCCCGTCTAAAATAAAGAATTCAAACCAAGAATCGTCCGGTGTAAAGGATATGATGGGGTTTTCATCACAGGATTTGGGACAACACGATGGGATTGTAATGGATGTGGATACGGATACCTGGAGTTGGCAATGTCGGTGTTTGAAACGGTTAAAAATGTCCCCCGATAGTGCAATCGTGTATCATCCCGAGTATATTAAAAAAACTTTAAAGACAAGTGATCGTACTCTGACCTTTCCCGATGATTTATTGGATAAACCTGGGAACAACGGACCGGAACCAATTCTTATCCGGGCATCGGAACAGTATGGTATCAATATATCGGCGTTGATAAAGAAGAGAAAGAGGGAAGATACTGACATTGGCAATATGACAATATAAATATAAGTAATGTAATAATAAATGTCTGATCAACGTGTACATATACCACAGTGGAATCACTACCCTCTTTTGGGCTGGTTTCATTATAGAAATAGGCTTACGAATAAACTATTGGACCAACCGAATACTCTTTTTCTATCTCGAATGAACCCATACTTGGGATTTATAAACCATGCCGTGGTACGCAAACCAACGATAGTTTTGAAACGTAGCATAGGTACTCAGACGGATCCCGACAGAGCACTGGAGTTAGGCGACCAAATTATTAAGAAAAATGGTTTATAAATATATTTTTGTGTGTACATATAATGAGAAGGCGATTGGATTTCCGTATTTCGGAGAACCAACGTTTGTTGATGGAAGAAGGGAAAAGGAGTAAAGATAGTTTCATTAATAATTATTTGAACAAATGGTCCAGTACCAAAGGTAAAGAACCAAAGAAATTGAGTAAAATTCGAGATATTTTAGGGAAGATATACGTTTTGAACGTAGATTTGACGATTCATTCCTTGCAACCAAAGCTTCTGAATCCCAACTCATCAATAACTGCTATTGAGAAACAGTTGGAGGTACAATACGAAACCTGGCGGGAATTGTACGAAAAGGAGAGCACACTCGGTTATGAATTATTTGTGCCAAACCTTTTTAAATACATTGGGGCGCTGTACAGGTACACAATTCACCCGACGACAGCGGCAGTTTTAGTAGCCGCCTTTACATTATACGCTACATATTATTGGTTGAAGAATGAACCTTCTCCTATCCTGACAGCTTTGTTGACAGATGGCAATGCTATCCAGGGGATTATAGCCGGTACAATGGCGTTTATGTTGAATATGACCATGGATGGTGGCATTGGTAAAGAAAAAGATATTATAAAAACATTCGATTGTTTAGCCGGCGATGTTAAGGCAATGGCAATGTTTTTAGTCCATTTGTCATACGATCACCAGAAATATATCCTTGAAAAAGACAACAGTCTAACGTACGACAACCGCGTGCGTGATCAATTCCACAAGATGCAATATTTGTTGGCGGTAATGGTACCCACGGCTCGCAAAGTTCTCCAGGGCAAACGTTCCTTCTTGTTTCCAGAATATTTGGGTGATTCTAACAATTGGTTTTTTGATTTGGTAGACAATAGAATTAAAGGAGAACGATACAATCGTCTTCCCATATACGGTCTGTTATTAGGAATGTATACGGCTACCCTTGTCGGTTTTGTAATATACAGTTTATATGCATTGATTCTTGAGATTGAAGCTCTTTGGGCATACATAACCACTATTGTACTTCTGGTGGCATTGGTTCCTATCTTGCTTCTGACCGCGTGGGATAAATGTCGTGTTTGTGGATGGGGATATTGTTGCAAGTCTACGCCTTACGTCGATGTGGACGACCTAGAATTGATCCCATTTACAAAAAAGCGCAACGATACCTTTAGAATACTGTGCATTTTATGCTGTCGTTCACCGAGTCATAAGCGTGATTACAGACGATGGTCCAACGAACGGTGTCGAGATGGAGGTGATACCATTCATTGTACCTCCGGTTTGGAATATTCCCTATATCGCAAAATTAAAGAAACCAACATTCGCTCCGGCTTCGATTTATTTGAAACGCAAATGACCATTCTCTTGGATGAATTGAACCGAATTGGTGAACTGGGATTGGGTTTTGGGAAGGACGAAGGTGCGGCGGTTATGTCCGCTGCCATCGCCAAATGGGAAAACATATACACCTCGTGGGGTACCTTGGTATCTCATAAAACATACGGGGAACCAGCCCTTGTTTTACTGTATCGTGCATTTTTTATTTTCCTGTATGCTTTTATAACACCGGTGAAATATTTGCCATTGCATTCAAACAATAAACATTGGTGCGTTATCGATTGCGACGGTTACGTTGTTGATCCATACATTTGGTGGTCGGTAGTGGACATTGCTGTAGTTGCTACACTGTGGTGGGTATCATATTATATTCGTAACCCATTCAACAAGGGTTTGTGGTTCGGACGATCTGAAATTACATTGGGCATATCCAATGGAGCACAAATGCAAATAAACCGTTTTTTAATAAACGCAAAAAGTTTGGAAGAAAAGGATTATACTTCTGGGGATCGTTTTGGCTGGGGTGGTAAGGGAAAAAATCCATACCCATTGGGATTTAAACGCCTGAAATTTGTCGAATACGACAAAACTATAAAATATGGTGAGAGCAATATAAATGTAGCAAATGTAAAGACATTGGAAGAATTGGACCGGATTAGTGGAAATAAATTCGATTACACGAAGGTTATTAAATACATAGTAGCCAATAAACGACTATTGACACCCAATCAGTTTAAAGAAGAATTAAGAAAGACTGGTCCTAGATTCCGGAGTGAAGAGGCGCTGCTGGATAGGTATGTGGATTTTTATAGGCAGGATTACAACGAAAATAAAGAAAAACAATCAAAGGATTGGTTGTTTACAAAGAAAAATCCAAAAGGTAAATACATAATATAACGATGTTTTTTAACGATATAAATATACTATACTCTACATAAAAATGTTTCCACTATACCTGTGTTATTTTACATTTGGATTTTGCATGAGTTTTGGCTCTATAGCCATGAATTTCGAAATGATGGAACATCTGAAGTTTTCACCGGTCGAAATGACCATGGCTGTAGGAGTTGTTGCGGCTCCGTGGTGTATAAAACCCGTGTTTGGATTGATATCCGACAAATATCTAATATTCGATTGGGGCAAACGGCGACCTTATATTTCAGGGTGTGGCATATTACTAGGATACATGTACATGTTAATCCCAAAGTTTATAGAAACTAAATCAACTATGGTTGCCTCTATGACAATGATATCGTTTTTATTGTGTTTCGCCGACGTGTGCGCGGACTGTATCACCGTCGATTTTGTAAAACATGAGAAAGTAAAGGGTACAACCCAGGGCTCCTGCTGGACCTCGAGAGCACTGGGTAGTGTTATTGGGTCTACATTTGGTGGTACGATATACCAGAGATATGGGACAAAGGTGGTTTTCCAAATTATGTCCTTTCCAGTATTACTGATGGCTATCTTCATATGGAATTTAAAAATAAATACAGACAGAGCACCGGAGACTTTATTCAAAAAGATAGCCAAATCCGTGTATAAGAAACGCGCACTCGTGTTCGGAATTTTTATTATAAACATAGCACCGTCCTATGGACCATTCTACACGTATTTTTTACGCCAGGAATTGAAGTATTCACCTGAAGATTTTCAGTGGATCTCTCTTGCTTCTGCCCTGTCCTTCTTGGCAAGCACTTTTTTGTACCGAACGTATTTTTTATCAATGAAACCATTATTATTAATGTGGTGGTCATGTATCCTAAGCATCGCATGTCAATTTGTACAGATTCTGGTCGCAACAAAGCTCACGCCTTCAAGAGCCGTGGTAATCATAGATTCTATCGGTCAATCCTTTTTTGGAATGCTACTACTGATGCCGGTGATCGTGGCGGTTGCGAGACACGCGAAGGAAGGCATAGAGGGGACTTTTTACGCACTGCTAATGTCGGTATCAAACCTATCCAATGTTATCTCGGATGAATTGGGAGGAGTAATCGGAAATTTATTTGGTGTTACTAGGGATAGCTTCGATAATCTAGGTTACTTGGTATTGCTTTGTACAGTGGTTGATTTATTAATTCAGATGTATATAATTAACAATAGGTCCTTCTCCTCTTATTTACAGGTTGCTGAACCGAAGGAATGTACGCTTCGCCGGAAACACCCGGGCTACCAGGGGGTGTTTGAGGATCGTACCCAGGAGATGTCGGGCTATACGCCGGAGACATCGGTGAATTTGGATCATACGCTGGAGACATCGGTGAATTTGGATCATACGCCGGAGACATGGGAGACCCAGGATCATACGCCGGAGACATCGGAGACTCAGGATCATATGCCGGGGATGTCGGTGAGTTTGGATCATACGCGGGACTAACCGGCGAATATGCTATGGTTGGATTAGGAACCCCAAACTGTGGCGGAACAAATTGTGGATTAGGCATCCCAAATTGTGGTGGTTGTGGGTTAGGAATCCCAAATTGTGGGTTAGGAATCCCAAATTGTGGATTAGGAATCCCAAATTGTGGTGCAAACTGTGGATTAGGCATCCCAGGTAACAACATCGGGGGTCTCTCCCACACTTCCCTCTGGTCTGCCCATGGATCCTCCACTTCTTTGGTACCGTAGATGTCTTCTTCGTCGTCTTGTCCCCACGCTTGTCCTTCCCATACCGCTTCCTTTGGAAATGGTATTGCGAATTCTTTCTCTACAACTTTATCGAGAATAACTTCGTCGTGGTTCGACCCCATTTTCGGCGGCGTTCCGGTAATGATACACTCGGATATACCATCCAGTGCATCGTGTTCCATGGCACATGCCGCCTGGTGAAATACTTCCCCCACTTCTTCAAATGTCGCACGTTTTATTGGAGATGCATCGATGCGTCGTATACCATGACGTGTGAGTGGAGTCAGTGTTCCGATCCATGTCATCCAATCCACCGCAAGTGTGATGTGTCTAACGTTTACATAAATCCCATAATACGATAATATCTGTCTTATTTCTCGAATAAGTGTATTTCTCGCTGCTTCTATCCCGTAGATCTCCCTCACACGGTGTATATCGTTGGTGTTGATGGTGTTGTGAATGATACTATCAATATCCATAATCTTTCTAACGTCGGAAAGGGTAGTCTCAACATGATATTTTTTTGACCCTGGTGATTTGACCTTTATGGTGGTTTCTGCCCCTGGAATGCCACGTATGGACAATTGTTTCATGTTTTGTTCGTAGTACAACCCTATGTCGTTGTCGTTCTTTAGTTGAATGTGAAATATTGCCTTTGGACCATCGGTGTAGGCAATGGATAATTTTGTTTGATCCAACACCGAAATGATAGAAACCATATCGTACCATTCTTTTAAATGCAACACCAGTGTCTCTCGTTCCGGTACATGTGCCGTGTATTCTGGATCTGGGAACATGTGGAAAAATTCAACTTCTTTTGCCTTTGGAGTCATTGTTATGCTTATGCGATCTACCAAATCTTCAAATATAACGTGTCGTATTTGTTTTATTACTTTATCCGGGTCGTCGGTCTGAATAATACTCAATGGTGTTTTCATGTTTTGAGATTTTGTACAGTTGATCAATTCTTCGAGTCTAGGAATCCCCAGGGTTACATTCATGCTGCTAACACCGGCAAAATGAAATGTGTTCAATGTCATCTGTGTCGCCGGTTCCCCAATGGACTGTGCCGCTACGGCTCCCACGGATTCTCCCGGTGTTGCTTTGGTTCTATGCCATTCCGTCTTTATCCCATGGATTATATTTTCCAATTCATCTATGGTAAATTCTTCCTTTACCACGCGCTCAAGTGTCAATTTACTTCGAATTAGAATTCTTACCATGCGGTTGTCTATCTCATCTAACATTTTTTTAATTAATTCTTCTGCCTTTTCACGCGTAATTTTGCTCGACGGAAACGAGAAAAGGGTCTTGGCATTGAGAATTATTCTATCTACCGGTATTGGTAGTTGAAACCATGCCGTGTCCTTAGAACCATTGTCTCTCCAGGTGTTTATTTCATGAAGAAAATCATGGTCTTCCTTTCCCTCTGGATAATTTCCAGGTTTGTCCCATATTTCAAGGTATTGATTTTCAATTCGCATTGAGTCAAACCCGTCGTCTCCGTACTTAAACTGTACAATGGATCCGTCAGAGTTCCTCGCCGATCCACCCCAACGTACGGTTATGTTCTCCAACGCCTTCATAAACCTACGTTGTATATACCCGGTCTGACTGGTTTTAATTGCCGTGTCAATCAACCCTTCTCTACCAGATATCGCATGCATCCAGACTTCATGGGGTGATAATCCTTCGACATAAGAGTGAGTAATAAACCCTCGTTCCTTTGGTCCATCGCTGCCCTTTTTAAAATGAGGTAAGGTTCTGTCGGTCCAGGTGTTCGGTATTCGCGCCCCACATAAATTTTGTTGCCCAACCACTGCCATAATCTGAGAGATGTTGATATTGGAACCTTTGCTACCGCAACGGACCATGGTATACAGTCTATTGGAGTCGTCCAGGGGTTTCTGAACCATGGTTCCCATCGTATCCCTACATATATTGAGTCTTTGGTTGATTTGATTCTCGGTGTTACAATTCTCTTCAATATCTTTGAAGGCATTGGTTATTTCTTGTTGGACACTTACCATGGGTAACATGTCGTCGATGCCTACGGAGAATCCCCGTATTCGTAAAAAACAATGAACAATACGTTGCAATCGGTTGATGAACAGTATGGTTTCATCCGGTCCACAATCGTTGTATATAACATGGATTAACGAACCATTCGAAGTTCCCAATACTTTTTTTGTCAATCGTCCGGACACCAATACACCTTTCCGTATTAAAACGTCGCCCTTCGACCAATTTACCATTGGTAAACATTGAGAAAGAAGATCTTTACCGGTGTAAACCTCCTGTTCTTTAAATACACCATCCCACCCCGGCATTTGATACACACAATGCATCATTTCGTATCGACTTAATGTTACGGTATCCGCCGACAATAGATAGGAACCCGCCATAGTGTCTTGAATTACCGACATCACAGGTCTATTGCTTTGTGGTGAAACCATCTGATATTTGACTGCCATGATGTTTCTGGCTTCTGCCTGGGACTGTAGAGTCTGTGGGACGTGTACATTCATCTCATCCCCATCGAAGTCGGCATTGTAGGGGGTTGTACACGACAAATTCATGCGAAAGGTCGAGTATGGTAAAATTCTAACTTCATGTGCCATAATCGACATTTTATGCAACGAGGGCTGTCTGTTAAACAGAACAATATCACCGTCTACTAATGAACGTTCAACGGACCACCCCACCTCTAGGTTTATATTGTTGCGGTTTACAAACGACAGATCAACCCTGGAACCATTTGGTCGTATGACAAATTTAACCCGGGATTTGGGATCGACCAACAGGGATTGAATGGAAGATTTATTGTATGCGGTGACTTTTATCGGGATGGTTAATTTTTCCGCTACACTTATTGGAATTCCAACTTCATGCATCCCAAGTGTATCGTCCCCAGTGATAACGGTCCGCGCGGTAAAGTCGCACCGCTTACCCATTAGGTTTCCACGAACTCGTCCTTCTTTGCTTTTTAAACGCGCTTCCAACGAGGTGTATTCCCGTTTTGAAGATATTCCCTTTGAGTTTCCCAGTTTTGTATGGTTTATGTAACCAGTCACCGCGTTTTGCAGGTGCTCGTGGTTACCCGCAAGAATATGTTCCGGACGACCATCAATCACCGATTTTTTTAATTTGCTGTTGGACCGCATGATTTGTATCAATCGGTACGTCAGGTCGTCTTCACCACGTACCACAGAACCTTGCATAATCGCCGGGCGTACATTCGGAGGTGGAACTGGCAACACTGTCAAAATCATGTCCTTTGGATGGGACATCTTCAGTTGGTGTATTACCTTCGAATCGATGGACTCCAAGTGTTCCTTAACCGCTTGAATCGGGTAGACTACTTTGTTCTTCTCAATGTACCCACGTTCCCGATTCCACGAATACTTGGGCTGTTTGGCAGAACATTTCGGACAACGTGTATAAACATGTTTGCTGTACCATTGCAAATATTTATTTTTTTGGATCCTAGGGGCTTTTAAATCCTTAATTATAAATTCTTTGCATTCCTGGCACGTGCACCGTAACCAGTAGATCAGGTTTGTAACCCAGGAAACGTGGTACACTGGTTGATACAGTGTAATATGTCCAAAATGACCATTGCATTTGCGTCTGGTTTCGCCACAGGTTTTGCACCTACCCTTTAACGGTCCCATACGCTCGTCCCGTAACCCATTTTCAACGATCTCACCGCCATCAAAGGTTTTCTTTTCGGTGACTTCTACCACAGATTCTTGTTTAATCTCATCCGCAGTCCAGATACTAAACTGGACGTCCGAAATCATTGATTTATAAGTTTTTTTTGAATATTTATAATCCATAGTTTACCTTTCGAATTTTAGGTGTAGGTGTACTAACTTGATAAAAATAGGTGTAGATAGGTGAGCTCAAAAATATTAAAAGTTAAAGTATAAATTATTTTTTAAATATTAATAATAACAATGCCGCGTAAACCAAAGAAACAGAAATTCGACTTCAATGCACTTAAAACACCATCGGATCGACGAAAAGTTCCTCCATTCATCGTTCAGAATGTCGTAAGTACAAATTCATTGGGTCAAAATAAGATGGATTTGCGCGATATATCCCTCAATCATAAATTGTGCGAGTACAATCCACAGACCTTTGCAGCCACTACCATACGCATTTTAGAACCCAGAAGCACCGCCCTGGTGTTTGCGTCTGGAAATATGGTGGTCACCGGGTGCAAAAGTACACTGGAATCGAGACTGGCAGCGAGAAAGTACACTCGTATATTCCAAAATTTGAAGATGCCGGTCATGTTTCGAAAATTTAAAATACAGAATATTGTAGCAAGCGCGGCGGCGGGGTTCCCTATCAAACTTAAGGATATATCCGATGCCTATGGTCCCTATGTTACATTTACTCCGGACTTGTTCCCGGGGTTAATATTCCGGAGTATCAACCCTAAACTGGTTTTTTTAATCTTTAGAAGTGGTAAGGTGGTTATTACCGGGGCACGCAACGTGGCGGACATTAAGAAAACGTACGAATCCCTGTACTTGAATATTTTGGTACGATTTAAAGACAAAGACGATGCGGCGACTTCCTCTTCGGTATATAGAAATGAATTAAGAAATAATAGAGATACTAGTGATTTATGATTTAAAAACACGCACCACCCTGTATGATCGTGGGGAACTTTTAACGGCACTATACGGAATATCGGGTTTTTTCTGAGCGATCATAAAAAGCGCTATACCTGACATAACTATACCAACACCACCTACAGCTAGTCCGACTATACCTATAGTATTACCATCTTCGGAACCACCTTCTCCCCCTACATTCACGCCGTCGATTCCATCCTGACCCATTGGACCGGTGGGACCCAAAGCGCCCATGGGTCCGGTTGGACCTCTGGGACCTCCGGCTGGACCAGTTGGACCCCTGGGACCGATTATTCCAGTGGAACCTTTTTCACCGTCTGAACCATCGTTACCCGCCGGACCAGTAGCACCTGTGGGACCAGTAGCCCCCGTAGGTCCAGTAACCCCCGTAGGTCCAGTTGATCCGGAACCCGTAGGTCCGGTTGATCCTCTAGGTCCAGTAACACCGTCTGAACCATCGTTACCCGTCGGACCAGTAGCCCCTGTAGAACCTGTTGATCCTCTAGGTCCAGTAGCACCTGTGGGACCAGTTGATCCGGAACCCGTAGGACCAGTTGATCCTCTAGGTCCAGTAGCACCGTCTGAGCCATCGTTACCCGCCGGACCAGTGGCACCCGTAGGTCCAGTGGCACCTGTGGGACCAGTTGATCCGGAACCCGTAGGTCCGGTTGATCCTCTAGGTCCAGTAACACCGTCTGAGCCATCGTTACCCGCCGGACCAGTGGCACCTGTGGGACCAGTTGATCCGGAACCTGTAGGACCAGTTGAACCTGTAGGACCAGTGGCACCTGTGGGACCAGTTGATCCTCTAGGTCCAGTAGCTCCTGTGGGTCCAATCAAATCATTAGCCGTTAAATCTTTTATGTCTATTTGACCGCCCATGCCCGAATGATATTGACATCTATAGTAAAGCGTGTCCGGCGCATCAGAAGGAACTATAAAGATTATAGAACCGCTATTTGCACCTGCATTTGTAACACCCGAAGTATATAGATTACCTGAGTCATAAGCACCACTGTTGTCTGTATTTTGTAAATGGAAAGGATGACCACTTACTGTTCCCCCTAATGAAAATATATATTTGTGATTTCTTAGTAAGTGCACAGTATCTTGTGTTACACCATCTATAGCATATTTATTACCACCGGAACTGACAACCGTAACTGCATATGATTTAGCAGTCACTTGTGCACCTGTAGGTCCTGTAGCTCCTGTAGCTCCTGTAGCTCCTGTTGATCCTGTAGCTCCTGTAGCTCCAGTTGATCCAGTGGAACCCTTTTCACCGTCTGAACCTGTAGGTCCAGTTGATCCTGTAGGACCTGTTGATCCTGTAGCTCCTGTTGATCCAGTGGAACCTTTTTCACCGTCTGAACCTGTAGGTCCAGTTGAACCCGTAGGTCCTGTAGCTCCTGTAGCTCCTGTAGCTCCTGTAGCTCCTGTAGCTCCTGTTGATCCAGTGGAACCTTTTTCACCGTCTGAACCTGTAGGTCCAGTTGAACCCGTAGGTCCTGTAGCTCCTGTAGCTCCTGTAGCTCCTGTAGCTCCAGTTGAACCTGTAGGACCAGTAACACCGTCTGAACCATCGTTACCCGTCGGACCTGTTGAACCCGTGGAACCTGTAGGACCTGTAGCTCCTGTTGACCCTGTAGGACCAGTAACACCGTCTGAACCATCGTTACCCGCCGGACCTGTTGAACCTGTAGGTCCAGTTGAACCCGTGGAACCTGTAGGACCTGTTGATCCTGTAGGACCAGTTGAACCCGTGGAACCTGTAATACCAGTTGTTGTGCCCCCAGTATACTTGTAGGTTTTGTAGTCGTTTGAAGTCCAGTTGACACACGAATCGGGATCGCTACTATGACCACAGTAACATTCTCCGTTGTAAATAAAGTACCCATCGTAGGCAGTTCTCCTTGCTTCAGTACTGCAGATGATGGCACAGTCGTTTAAGGTGCCACCTGTACCCCCGTTATAGTAGTTATTTGAGTTATCTGAACAAAACCCGTCCGCAACATATTCGTAACCCGGGTTCCATACCGGACCCGTAGCACCCCTAGCACCAGTAGCACCAGTTGAACCCGTGGAACCTGTAGGACCTGTTGATCCCGCCGGACCTGTTGAACCCGTGGGTCCAGTCGAACCAGTTGAACCCGTGGGTCCAGTAACACCGTCTGAACCATCGTTACCCGCCGGACCTGTAGCTCCTGTAGCTCCAGTTGAACCCGTGGAACCTGTAGCTCCTGTAGCTCCAGTTGATCCTGTAGCTCCTGTAGCTCCTGTTGATCCTGTGGAACCTTTTTCACCGTCTGAACCTGTAGGTCCAGTTGAACCCGTGGGTCCAGTAACACCGTCTGAACCATCGTTACCCGCCGGACCTGTTGATCCTGTAGGACCAGTTGATCCCGTGGGTCCAGTAGTACCCGCCGGACCAGTAGCACCAGTTGAACCTGTAGGACCAGTAGCACCCGTGGGACCCGTGGGACCCGTGGGACCGGTTATACCCCATGTTGGCGTGGGTGTGGGACCGTAAGTCTTGAAAGACGTATCGGTTAACCAACCGTCGGGGCAATTGTCTGGGTGTGTAGTGTGCCCACAGTAACAACCAACGGTCGGCGAGTGAATAAAGTACCCGTCGTAAGAGCCGCTGCACTCTGTAGCGCATTCCTGTAGAGTTTTACTCATCAGTAATGATGTGGGTTGGGAGGGTGTTTCACAGTACCCTTGTTGGAGTAATTCATATGTGGGAGCTTCAGCGTTGGAGCACTTCACGGTGGGCTCGACCAGCACGAAAATACCCCCGACCTTGCAGATGCGGTTGGTGAAAGATGCGGTATCGTACCCACTTCCTAACACATCGTTAGGGTCTGCTGTATTGGAGTTGTAACCGATCCGCGTTGAAACAAGATCTATGTTGTAGTTATAGAATACGCACCCGTATGGCATGGTGTTAAACGATCCGCTAAAGAAAGGATTTGTCCCAAGGGTACTGTCGGGATACATTGCTGCCCACTGGTCGTGTATCGTGGTTTGCAACGCTGTAGATTGACACTCTGCCAAGGTGGGACTAGTGCCCACCACTGACGGAGCAGGACCCGTAGCACCCCTAGCACCAGTAGCACCTGTAGCACCAGTAGCACCAGTTGAACCTGTAGGTCCAGTAACACCGTCTGAACCATCGTTACCCGCCGGACCTGTTGAACCCGTGGGTCCAGTTGATCCAGTTGATCCTGTGGAACCTTTTTCACCGTCTGAACCATCGTTACCCGCCGGACCAGTTGATCCCGTGGGTCCGGTTGCCCCTGTAGGACCAGTTGATCCTGTAGGACCAGTAGCACCCGTTACATTGTTGACAGTTTGCTCATTTGTCGTCTGACATCCCTCCGATGTAATACTGGTACATATGGTACACGTCCCATCCGATGAAGGACCACCGTTATCAAATTGGTAATTAGAATCACATGAAGTTATTGTGTCTTCTATACATGGAGTAGTACCATCAGAATGTTGCAAATCATTACATGGGGTACATGAACTGCCGACTCCATAACCTTCGCCGACATGACACGAGTCTACACATATTGGATTACCTCTAATATTTTTGGTCCATATGTTGCCGCCATTCACAACCGCCGCCAAATTCATCCCGTCTGCCGAGGAGGTGATACTATACCAATCTTTGGTGGCACCCACTGAGGTATCTTCAATCAAAATCTTTTTGATTATTCTATACGATGAATACGAGGTATCCGGTGACTTATACCAGGTTGAGCATATTTCGTAGATGTTATATCCTACATTTGAAAACATTGTATCCGCAGTGCAGTGTATCTGAAAACACGATGCATCGCTGTTAGGACCATTACATGTGTTCGCATTTGTGTCGCTGTTGTAATAAACCCTGCCATTGGGTTCACGGTAGCACCCGGATGGTTCGTTTGGATCACTAAAGGCTGCCGCCTGACCCCCCCAGTCGTCGTGCTGATCCGCCCACAATTGGCAAAAAAATGCATCAACACTTTGGTCTGGCGACCCAGTAGTTGTTTCCGTAATTCCATTTCGCATGCACCATCCCTCCTTGTATGAAATATGAAAAGCCCCCTCCGATCTACCCTGTATCATACAATCCTCTAATGATGCAAAGCCACCGCTAGATCCCAAGCCTCCACCGGGGCACTGATAGTCTTTGGTAAGAAGTTGGATTGGCTCCCCGGTGTGACCACAATAACACTTATCACTGGGATTGTGAATAAAGTAATCAAATTCTGACTGTACACATTCGTCGAAACATGCAGGGAGATCCGTATTGCTAAACTGTGCCGAGTAACCGTCGGGAATATTATCAGCACAATACCCCTGTTCTATTAGATTGTACGCACTATTAGTATTGGTTCTATTGATCTCACTATTACTGGTCCATAGGTTGCCACCATCTACACCTGCTACCAGTCCCGTTCCGTCATCCGACATGGTGATAGCTCTCCAGTTTTTCGTACCGAGAGAGGTATCCTCGACCCATGTCGCACCACTATCGCTGGAGGTCCATAGGTTTTCATTATACGCGCCCGCTACCATTTTCGTTCCGTTTGACGAGGAGGTCATAGCATACCATTTTTTCGTTGCACCAATGGTGGTATCCTCGACCCATGTCGCACCGCTGTCGTTGGAGGTCCATATGTTACCGTCGTATACCGCCGCCCCCAGCTTCTTCCCGTCTGCCGACATGGTGATAGCATACCATAGGTTTGTACCATCACCAATGGATTTTTCTGCCCATGTCGCACCGCTGTCGGAGCTTGTCCATATGTTTCCATTATATAATCCCGCTGCCAGTTTCGTACCATCGTCGGAGGAAGCGATAGGATACCACTGTTCGGAAGTCGCCCTCGATATCCATGTCGCACCACTGTCGCTGGAAGTATATATATTGCCACCGAACACCGTCGCAACCAGCTTCGTCCCGTCTGAGGAAGAGGCAATGCCAACCCACCGTTTAGTTGCACCGACGGAGGTATCTTCGGTCCAGCTCGCACCGTTGTTGCCGGAGGTCCATATGTTGCCTTCATCCACAACCGCCGCCAGCTTCGTCCCGTCTGAGGAAGAGGCAATAGCATACCAATCCTTCGCACCAACGGTAACTTCTACCCATGATACATTATCCCATGATACATTCTCTTCACTGGGGAAAACCGTATGTTGCATATAACCACATGTAATACAATAGTTATCACCAGATGGTCCACCGTCGTTGCTACCATCGATATAACCTTCGCCCGAAATACATGTTACTACTGTATCCAGATCACATGAAGAATCCGCCGTTGGTCCATTGTAATTTAAAAATTCCGAATTGTCGCAAGTGCGTGCGGTGTCGTTCACGCAAGTATTGTTAACTACATGTTGTGAATCATTACACGGTGTACACGACCCGTCGGATGAAGGACCACCGTTACTAAAACCTTCTCCGTCACTACATGGTATGGTATATGTTATGGTATCGTTCACGCAAGTATTGTTAACTAAATGTTCAGAATCATCGCATGAATTACATAATCCATCTGATGTTGGTCCACCATTACTAAATATTTCACCCGGACCACACGAAGTTATCGTGTCCGCTAGACAAGTCCCAGTAGAAGCACAATCGGAACAAGTTACTAGAGTATTTGTTTCGGTTCTTAGTGTATTTTGGTAACCCGTAGGACATAAATCACACACTTCGGCAACCTTATACGATTCATTAAAATCCAATCCAATAGGAATTTGACCTTCTTTTTCTTCCCCACTTTGACCATCTCCTAAACCTATCCTATTTTTAGTTCCAGTTGCATAAATTATACCGCCTTCTACAAAATATGCATCTTTATCTCCGCCCAGAACAACCATATCAAAATCCATTTCACTTAATTTACCCGTTGCAATTTTTGTAATCGACGTAAGCGATTGTTCATATAATTCTGTTTGCAAAGTACCCTGATAATTGTAACCCCGACAATATACCTCCTTTGTATCGTAAATTACACACGACGTTTCATATCCTACGATCAATTTGTCAATTTGTTTACCGGGTATCTCCCACGCATGGTCCACTACAGGTAAGCCCGGGACGGAGTGACTTGCAGGCGAATGAACCTGTGCTCGACTATTGGCACCCCAACACGCTATAGAATTATTGGCTAATTTAGCACATATATGTTGGTATCCACACTTAATTTCTACCGCATTGTCTATGTTTGGAACCCAATTACCTTCCGCCGGACTGTCAACATAGCCGTCCGTCCCAGAACCGTCGAGTCCGTCGGCAATACTTCCATGGCATAAAATCTGTCCTGAGCTCAATACACAAATAGATCCACTATGACCACATGCATCCGTAACTCCTGTAAGAGTTTCAATGTGATCATCAACGGCATCTTCCCACCACTGAACACCACTCTTAGTTCCTCCGTCCTTACACTGGATGGTTTCATCCGTAAAAATTGCACATCGCATGCCACCGCCAGTCGCTCCGTTTCCACCGACTACTAATTTTTCAATTGTTTTGTCCCCAAAATCATCTACAGTATAACCTACACCATTATGGGTCCCCCAATACACGACTGAACCATCGTTTAAAAGAGCCATATTCCACCCCGCGGTACCCTGTACCCCGTTCGCCAACGATGCGACATTATTCAGGGAGAGTTCTCTTGGCGTTGTTATCCAGTCAGTCCCAGTTTCAGCCGGGTCAAAATATTTGCCCATACCCCAAGCCATTATTGTTCCATCGGTATACAGGACAAATTTATTGTATGAATGGACAATTACTTGTTTTATAATCTTAGATGGTGTTGTCTGAACATTTCCGTATGCGTCGATGCCATATCCGGTACAGGTTGCGTCCGCGGTACATTTTGTTTCACAATCGGAAAGATCTGTACATGCATTTCCACTATGGATCATGCTATAATCTCGTTTGTAACCCATGATTACTTGTTCATACCTAGAGCAATAACCATTCGTTGGGGATACGAATAGATCTTCACACGCCGCAAGTGGGTGTTGATTGTCGAGACATGTTTCATTGGATACGGTAGACTCTGTGTATGCTTCAACGGTAACACCGTAATTTGGAGTAGTCCAAATCATCCCCGGTTCGCCAGAAGCCCCTGCGTTGGTGTTAAAATATAATCTTACTTGGGTTGCACTTTTTTGAATAAAGATACCTGGCGGTTGAGCGGCATTGCTCGCTGTAAGACAACTGTAATCATTGTACCATACAATGGTTTGATCTCCCACAGCATTTCGAAATTGTTTTAAGATTTCATCCTGTTTACTTATACATAGTGCATGTGTTCCACCACCAGTAAACCCGACTTTTGGAGGATAGAAAATTTCTATTCTGGAGCACATTGGGGGTGGCACACTCATGGAAGCAGTATAATCTAAATCCTGAAGATTAAGAACTTCATCATTCACTTTGTCCATACCATATTGCATTCTACTTATCACAATATCACCACCCACAGCAACATCGTCCCCTGGTTCCTTAATCGAAGTGGTAGTAGTGTCATATATTTGTTTAAAGTTGTTTGCACCCCAGCATTTCATTTTTCCATTTGTCAAAACCGCACAGGTTGTACCTGAATAAGTTTTGATCTGAACGGCATCAATCAACAAATGCGATTCACCACTTCCACTAGTTGAGCCATCACCCAAAGCACCTTGGGCGCGGTTACCCTTACATTTAACAGAATGATCATTCAATAAGACACAAGTAAAATCGTTGCCAGCAGATACTCCAATTGCGGTGTTATCTCCCAGATCCCAGGCATCACCGGGGGATTCAATATCTGACATACTAGCACCATATAGAGATTGACCTTTGTCGTTTCTACCCCAACAATATAGTGCTCCTGTCTCTACAATAAAACATGAGTGTCCCAGTCCAACCGCACAATCAATAGCTGGAGAACCGAGATCAATTTCTGTGCCCTGGTCGTTTGTATTAGTCGTATCACCAACCCCCAACTGTCCATCGCTGTTTTGTCCCCAACAAGACACCTTCCCATTGGTTAAAATCGCACATGTAAATCCATTTTGCGACGCACATACCTTTTTTACATTGGAAGATGAATAACCAGAGTCTGCTTTGTCCTCATCATTATTATCCCCGTGACCCAATTGTCCATAGTTGTTTCTACCCCAGCAAAAAAGACCATCGTCCGAAAATATCACACATGTGTGGAAATTGCCTAGGGACATTTGTATGGGGTAGTTATTACCGTGATTATAAACGTTACCACCGGGCGAATTTTTATCATATGTGTTATCATAACCCAATCGTCCATAATCACCTTCACCCCAGCATTCAAACTCTCTGTTGTCCAATATTGCACATGTATGATACTCGCCACAATAAATAGAAAGTGCCGGAGCTCCAAGACTGATCACCGACGAAGGGGGGCTGCTTTTATCATTGGTATTACCATATCCTAGTTGACCGTGCCCTCCTTTGCCCCAGCATTTAACATCCCCGTTTTCCAATATTGCGCATGTATGGAATACCCCCAGACATATACTCTGATGATTTTTCGTACTGTATCCCTGACAATTTCCAGTGGAGCATTTGGTTTCGCAATCTGTATCATTGGCGCATGGATTAAACCCAAAATACGTACTAGACGAAATATATGCTGGATCAAAATTTGCAGGATCCTCGTAGCATACTGGCGGTGTACATGTTGTACCGTCCGATACATATTTGTCCGGACATTGACAATCAGTAGTACCATCAGAATATTGAAAATCATCGCACGGAGTACATGATCCATCGGCTAAAGCTCCACCATCGGTAAAGCCTTCACCGGAATTACATGAGGTTATGGTGTCGGCTTCGCATGCAGGGGGGTCTCCCACGGTATTTCTCGTCCATATGTTGCCAGTGTTCACAACCGCTGCCATCTTCGTCCCGTCTGCCGACATGGTGACACCTATCCAATGTTTCTCGCCTTCGGACGCATCTTCGGTCCATGTCACACCACTGTCGGAGCTTGTCCATATGTTACCAAAGTCATTGGACGCCACCATCTTCGTTCCGTCCGAGGAGGAAGCGATAGAACGCCAATGGTTCGTGCCATCGCCGACGGTTTTTTCTGCCCATGTCGCACCACTATCATTGGAGGTCCATATGTTTCCACCGTATACCCCCGCCGCCAGCTTCGTCCCGTCTGCCGAGGAGGTGATCATGCCCCATTGGTTAGAACCATCGCCTATTGAACGTTCAGTCCAGGTCGCACCACTATCATTGGAGGTCCATATGTTTTTATAATAAACAGCCGTCGCCATCTTCGTCCCGTCTGCCGAGGAGGTAATAGCATTCCAATATTGCACCGCACCAACGGAGGTATCTTCAGTCCAGGTTGCACCAGAGTCGCTGGAGGTCCATATGTTGGCATTATTCGCAACCGCCGCCAGTTTTGTACCGTCGTCTGAGGAAGTAATATCAAGCCACATTTCGGAATCGCCTATCGAACGTTCAGTCCAGGTCGCACCACTGTCGCTGGAAGTATATATATTGCCTCTCCATACAACCGCCGCCAGCTTTGTCCCATCCGCTGAGGAGGTGATAGCCCTCCATTCTATATCCCCCAAGGAGGTATCTTCCGTCCAGGTCGCACCGCTATCTGTGGAGGTCCATATGCTGCCATCCTCGCACGTGACATGACTACATGATCCATCGACTGCCGCCAACTTCGTCCCGTCTGCCGAGGAAGTAATATCATACCATCTCGTCGCACCAATGGAGGTATCCTGTACCCATGGTGCATTCTCGTCAATACCGCCAACCGAATGTTCCGAATCATCGCACGTGGTACATGATCCATCGGCTGAAGGTCCACCATCGCTAAATATTTCACCGGCACTACATGAGGTTATGGTGTCTGGTGTACAGCTCCCAAAAATAAACGGGTTCTTGTATTCAGCGAGCGCTACTTTTATTGTCCCGTCCCCATCTATCCATACATCTCTCCATACTTTGTTCGAATTTGTAGGGATTGCGGTCTCAATTGTGTCATATTCGGTCCACGTATCACCACCATCGCTAGACGTCCATATTGACAATTCTGCCACAGCAACCACCTTTGTTCCATCGCTCGTCATATAGATTCTTTTCCAATCGTTCGTCCCATCACCAATGATTTTTTCCTCCCAACTCGCACCACTGTCGCTAGAGATCCATATATTACCATCGTCGTACTCGCCTGCGGCGATCTTCGTACCGTCATCAGACATGGCAGTACACCACCAAAAAAAAGTTTTCGTTTCATCAACGATCATTTCTGTCCATGTTGCACCACTGTCGGAACTTTTATATATTTTTCCACCCTGTCCACCTCCTACCAATTTAGTCCCGTCGGGGGAGGCATCCATTTGAACAAAACGTACATCCGAGTAGGCGGAGGATATGGTCCAGCTTCCCCCACTATCGTCGGATGTCGCAATCTTACCATAATAAGATCCCGCTGTTATCTTTGTCCCGTCTGTTGACATGGTGATACCCCTCCAACCCCCAGAGTCGTTCCCACTGCCCCCAGAGTCGTCGTCCAAGGCTTCGGTCCATGTAGCCCCACTATCACTGGAAACCCATATGCCATTCGACTCAGTCGCCGCCAGCTTTGTTCCGTCCGACGAAGAAGTGATACCTTGCCAGTGTTTCGTCGCACCAATGGAGGTATCTTCCGTCCACGTTGCACCACTGTCACTAGAAGTCCAAATATTACCATCCTCATTAGCCACCGCCAGTTTCGTTCCGTCAACCGAAGCAGTGATATCTCTCCATTTTTGAGACCAAATACTTATTCCAATAGAGGTATCTTGTACCCAACCAATTTCAAAATATTCAGAATCTTCACAACCCATAATAATTGTGGGTAATAATAATAATAGTATTAAATTCATTAAAAGATATGATATAACTTTATATACGCCTATTTCTTAAAAAAAAGTCTTATTTACTATGTGGTTGGGGTAAATGTGAAATCCCCACCTGTAAGTTTGTACACCTTTACGGTTTGTCCCGGTAAGAATTCGGTTAACCCACTAACGGAATCCCATCCACTCGCTGTGTAGAAGTCGGCATCACCTAAGTTCCCCTGTAATAAAAATCGATCCCATTGAACCCCATCCTGTACCCATGTACCGGTTAAAAAATCGTTAATCGGCAGTGGGTCGGATATCGGTATACTGATCCATGTCCAACCAGTGTTAAGAGAATACGTAATGGACTCCTTTATTGTACCGGTGAATTGAATTTGTTTGTCTGCACTTACTTTAATTTTCATACCAACGCCCACGGACAAATCTGGAACCCCGCCGGCAGCCCACCAGCCCGTGCCATCATAATAGGTTATTGCGCCCTCCCCCTGTATTTGTACTACATCGCCATTTTGAAATACTGGATCATTGAGTACCGATGCCATAGTCATATCGTCCAACTCTACACTCATGGCTACCCAGTTCCACCCCACTTCGAGGTCCCACGTCTGGGTGGTAGGAGCCTGAGTAGTAGGAGCCTGAGTAGTAGGAGCCTGAGTAGTAGGAGCCTGAGTAGTAGGAGCCTGTCCACCCGCACACCATTTAACTCCACCCGTACCATCTGGACAATCTGGTGAAGTACACTGAGTCTGTGCACTCTGGTCCAGGGAGTTCATCAGATTTACATCCGGAAAATCGCTCGTATCGATTCCACATACTTGAGTTAAAATCCCAGCATCAACTTCGTTGTATCCAAATGCGTAATTGGTAAAGCTAGTTATTGTATCTGGAAGTGTTATCGATGTTATACCAGAATTTTGAAATGCGCCGCGAATCTCAGTTACTCCATCCGGAATTACTATAGAGGTCAGACTAGTACAACCTTCGAATACGGCGGTGCTAATTTTTGTTATGGATTGACCCAAATCAACCGAGGTCAGACTGGTACACCCCTCAAATGTAGAATCTTGTAAGTTCCAAAAATACTCATGGGTAGGGAGGATCGCCGACGTCAGACTAGTACAATACTTGAATACAGCGCGTCCTAACCCCTGAACCGAATTCGGAATATCTATAGTCGTCAGCTGGGTTCCCTGAAATGCGTCAGCTCCGATATAGGTAACCGTATTGGGTATACTAATTGTCGAAATTGGACAGTTTTCAAATAACCCAGCTTTTATCTCTGCTAAAGAACTGGGGAGATTGAACGAGGTCAGACTCGTACAATGCGAAAACGCACTGTTACCCATAGTGGTCACAGAGTCTGGAATTACTATAGAGGTTAAACCAGTATTCCCGTAAAACGCACCCTTACCAATACTGGTAACAGAGTCTGGAATGGACACCGACGTCAAACTTGTACAGCCATTAAACGTATATTCGCCAATAGAAGTCACACCATTTAAAATAGTTACAGACGTTAATTCGGAACAATATTGGAACGCCTCGTCGGGCAACGAATCGGTTTCTGCATGACCATTTGCATCAACACATGAACATTCGTTGCATGGACCCACCGGAGTAGTAGGTGCCTGAGTAGTAGGTGCCTGAGTAGTAGGTGCCTGTCCACCCGCACACCATTTAACTCCACCCGTACCATCTGGACAATCTGGTGAAGTACACTGAGTCTGTGCACTCTGGTCCAGGAATTTCATCAGATATACATCCGGAAAATCGGTCGTATCGATGCCGCATACTTGACTTAAACTCCCAGCATCAACCTCGTTAATTCCAAAGGCGTTTTGGTGAAAGGTGGTTATTGTATCTGGGAGTGTTATCGATGCTATAGGGGCATTTAGAAATGATCCGGAGGAAAGCACTGTTAGTCCATCCGGAATTACTATGGAGGTTAGGCTCTCACACCACAGAAATGCATTGGTGCCAATTGTTGTTACGGATTGACCCAAATCAACCGAGGTCAGACTGGTACACCCCCGAAAGGTATCACTCTGTAAATTCCAAAAGGAACCGGTAGGGAGGACCGCCGACGTCATGCTAGTACAATCCTCGAATGCACCATATCCTATCGACGTAACCGAATTCGGAATAACTATAGACGTTAGCGAGGTATCCCCAAATGCTTCAGCTCCGATAGCGGTAACCGTATTTGGTATAGTAATCGTCGAAATTCCAGTTTTTTCAAATAACCCATTTTTTATCTCTGTTAAAGAATTGGGAATATTCGCCGAGGTCAGACTCCTACATGTCGAAAACGCATTTTCGCCCATAGTGGTCACAGAGTCTGGGATTACTATAGAGGTTAAACCATTGTCGTAGAACGCATTCCTTCCAATACTGGTCACGGAGTCTGGAATGGACACCGATGTCAGACCGGTCAACATAAACGCATATTCGCCAATAGAAGTCACTCCATCTAAAATAGTTGCAGACGTTAATGCGTAACAAGATTTGAAGGCGTTGTTGGGCAACGAATTGGTTTCTACATGACCGTTTGCATCAACACATGAACATTCGTTGCATGGACCCGCCGGAGTGGTAGGAGCCTGAGTGGTAGGTGCCTGAGTGGTAGGTGCCTGAGTGGTTTGAGATGGATCACAGAATGTACTATCTTTTATATAGAAATTGGCATTGTATGGGGCTCCTAACATCTTCGTCCCGTCCGACGAGTAAGCGATTTTCATATTTTTGGTCTCTTGGGTGTCACTTGTCCAAGTAGCGCCACCATCCAGAGAAGTCTGACCGGCGTTGTCATTATATGAAGTCACCGATATTTTTGTTCCATCGGCAGACATGGCGATAGCATTCCAATTACTCGTAGCACTAACGGAGCTCCATGTCGCGCCACTGTCGCTGGAAATATATATATTAGAATTCTGGACCATAGTCGCCATCTTTGTCCCATCTGCCGACATGACGATACCCTTCCAAGATTTCGTATCACCGACGGAGGTGTCTTCGGTCCATGTCACACCACTGTCGGAGCTTGTCCATATGTTCCCCGAACCGACGGTCACCGCCAGCTTCGTCCCATCCGATGACATCGCAATACCTCCGAGGTTGCCTGAGAATGTCTTAGATAAACCCCATGTCGTGCCACTGTCGTCGGAGGTGTATACATCCTTCCCCGCCGATGCCGCCGCATTTGTCCCGTCTGCCGACATGTCAATATGAAACCAAGATTTCGTACTCCCGACGGAGGTATCTTCCGTCCAGGTCGCACCGCTGTCGGAACTTGTCCATAAGTTGCCACCTATCACAGTAGCCGCCAGCTTCGTCCCGTCGTCCGAAGAAGTAATACCATTCCAATCTTTCTTTTCACCCACGGTGGTATCTTCGGTCCAGGTTACACCACTATCGGTGGAGGTCCATATACTGCCACTGTCACTACGCTCGGTTGCCGCCATTTTCGTTCCATCCGCCGACATTGTGACACCTGCCCATTTTTTCCCTTCGCCCACGGAGGTATCCTCGGTCCAGGTTTCCGTATATTCACACCCTGTGACAATCGCAAATAATATATAATTAACAAGTAATGCAATTAATCTCATTTTAATACCGCTACACCTATTATATAATCCATTTTACCTATTTTCAAGATTACACCTAATTTTATAAAATTGCGAAATGTTCCGTGTTGTACTATTTCAATAATTATTCAAAACAAAATGAATCCTATTATCAAACACATGGTTCAATTCACCAAAGACGAGTGGGACACTTTGTGGGATGCATGTTATGAATTTGCAAGGAAAGAAATTGTCACAACCGAACGAATGCGAAACAAACGAGGGCAGTTCAACCGCAAAAAAATGATCTATGATACCATTGTTGGCAAAATGGGCGAATGGGCAGTGACTTGGTTATTCTGGCAGCAAAATCTCGATTGTTCAGAACCCGACATGGAAATCTACGAAAAACACCGTAAATCCTTCGACGCGGACCTGATCTACGATGGTGTAGAACTTCACGTAAAGTCACAGTGCGAAGAAGCGGCGAGACGTTACGGTACCTCATTTGTTTTCCAAAAGGGAGGACAAGGACGAGGGCATACGGATCCTATAATCCGATCTGGCGACGGTCAGGCGATATTCGCAGTGGTACATGAATCCACCAGGTTTGTGGAGATATACGGTCCTATCACCACGGAAACTTTAAGACAGAATCTCAGGGATCCCAAACTGGATTATTTAAAGCATACGAAGACCTGTGTGTATCTCGAGGATTTTAGTATAAAGGAAGCACAATCCACATTGAAATGATGGAGGGGACAGAGGCACTGGCAGCCGTAGGTGCCCTCATTTCCATGATTAGTAATATTCCACAGGTTTGGAAAGTCCGAAAACCAAAAACTACCGATGATCTACACGTGTACAGCGTCGTACTCCACTTTGTATCGGCATGTATATGGTCCACCTACGGGTTCGTCTTAAATCTACACATACTAGGGTTTGAATCCGGTATAGTATCCCTGTTGAACGCATGTATTCTATTGGCAATATACCGCGATCGTCATATAAAAAATCCTATAAATACAGAGGTGAATACTATTAAATGTTAAAATTCGACATTGCCCTTCTCGTATCTGTATTTATTTACGTAATTACTATAGTTAGTAATTTTGAATCGTACAGTAAAGCTGTACAGGATTGGCTTGTATTGCTCACGCACGCTTTTGCCATACCAATGACTGTATTGCTGTGGAACAATACATGGATTTTTATTACAGTAGTCATAGGCGTAGGGTGTAGCATAGCATATCATACATCCATAGCATTCGATGTAGGACAAAATTACACTGGTCCAATGGACATTGCTTTCTCCACACTAACCCTAATATTAATTACCATTTTGGTAGTCTTCGAGAAATTTCCAGAATGGTCCCTGCCAATTTTACTATTTTCAGTGCTAACACTGGCGATCTTCTGGAAAAATAACATCGTTCATGACATCATAGGCGGTACAGTAATCCTAGGACAGCTTATTTTTGTACTTAAACGGACGTACGATTACTGGAACAATGTCGCCGATAGCAGGAGAACCCTAATGTATTTATACATATCATTTGGGTTGGGAATCGGGTCTGTGGTTGCTTTTTTAAGTCATGGTAGTCACAGTGACCCGAACTATGCATCTATTCATAGTTTGTGGCACGTCGGGGCATATACTGCCATGTACTTTGCCCTTAGGTCTATACAGACAGCGGATTATAGAGTACCTAGGGTTACGTTTGATGTTAATTATGAAAATATATTAGGATATCATTAAGTTTTTCTACGTTTTGCCTCTGGTTCGTAATCACCTTCCTCATCGGAGAAATCAGAGTTTGATTCCTCGTCCCACTCTTCTTCTTCCTCTTCTTCCTCCAATAAGTCCAACTCTTCCTCTTCGTCGTCCTCATCGGTGTTTCCTTCTTCCCATTCACTGGATTCTTCTTCTTCAGAGGATACATGGGTGATCAGTTTGTATATTGATTCCCAGGATTCGCCGTCACGGTGACGATTCATTACGGTGGTCCATGGTAATGGGTCTGGTCCGGTCTGGTAAAACGAAAGACTGTTTTGTTCCGCCCACTCGGAAAACATCCGGATCTTCTTTCTCGATATGCATGAATGGGTGATTACTTTGCCGTTCTTTAACACCAGAGACATGTCGAATGATTTGGTGTACGAGGTGACGCGCTCACAGAAGATAACATCGATGTCACAGGAATCCTGTAAGTACGTGCCCTTTGGTGCGACCAGTTGAGTTTTCGATGGGTACAAATCGTTCATGGTGGTGGTCTTGTGAAGACGCGCCTCTGCCGAATGCGTTAAAAGAACACAATCGTTTCCACAGAGTTTTTCAACCATGGTATTCAATTTCCCGACCAGTGCTTCGTCGTCCGCGTCGTCGGAATCATTTACCAACCACGAATCCGTACGAAACAGTAGTACATTCTTCTTTTGATAGGGAGTTTCAAGTTGTGCCATCACGAAGGCGTGTTCGGACGACAGGGACGCCGGGACCTGGAATAAACGTTTTGTCTTCAAAGTTTCATCGTTAAACTTTAAATCTTTTGTTTCTTCATTGAAGGTTAGGTTGCAGTTCTTTTTTCGTAGGTTGACACAGTAAAACATTTTTATTAATTAATTTTCACCTTTTTATACTATAATTTGTTTTTATATTTTAATATTGTAGTTTTAAGTGCGCTGCCCACCAATACCTAATAAGTAGGTGTCCGCGACCTATAAATAATAGATAAATAGGTATACCACACTACGAATTGATTAATTACGGAGTATATAAGTATTATATTATTTATATAAATGAGTCAATTCACGCACCCCCGTTTCTTTTCTCTAGATGACCAAAACCTCGACGAGCCAAGTCAACGATCCGAAGAATGGTTCCGTAGACGCAAGAATAAACTCTCTGGGAGTAAATTAAGTCAATTCCTATTCTGTAGGGGAAACGATGACCGCGTTAAATTCTACGAAGAAGTATTTGAAGGACGTAAGAAGGACCCATTCACCGAGGAGCAAATGGGTTGGATGGAGTGGGGTAGGGAGCATGAAGACGGGGCTCTTGAAGAATTCCTGAACCGTAAAACCGACATCATAGCCTTTGAAGCGCCACATATTCAACACAATTCCATCAATTGGTTGTCCGCAACCCCGGATGGGTTCTACCAGATCTTTAACGAGGACAGCGAGGATTTCGAAGTATTCGAGGAGGGAATCCTTGAGATTAAATGTCCAGCAAAGTCAAAAAAATGTAATCGCAAAGTTACATATTATTACGTCCCACAAATGTACCTTGAGATGGCGTGTAGTGACAAACGTAAGGCGATTTTCATTTCATGGGGACCCAAACGTCTACGAGCATGGAAACTCGAATGGAACAACGAATTCTGGAAAGTTATGTCCCGTATGATGGACACCTTCCACAGGACCAAGTCCGGTGCAACCTACGAAGAGTTTGAACTCTGTCAGGTGGAATTGAGACGCGCATGTCACCAAGTTGTGGACAATGCAACCCCCTTAGGGGACTGGGATCTCACAAAAGACCTAGAAGATTAAAAACTAAAGTATTTAAGTATCTTATTTTAATAATAAATGAAACGGAAACGTGGAACTATCCACAGATGCCACTTATGCCCATTTACGCATAAATACAAATCACGTCTAAAACGACATTTGGCATACAATCATGAGATCGGCACCGTCTGGCACCACTGTCACATGTGTGATTACAAGTGTAAACGAAACACACATTTAAAACAACATATGTCGAACAAACATAATATTGGAGTTATATGGCACCATTGTGACCATTGCACGTACAAAACCAAACAAAAATGTACTTTAAAACGACACCTTCAGCACAGTCATGGTTTATTGGTCAAATGGCTCCATTGTGACCTGTGTGATTACAAATGTGTAGAAATTGGTACTTTAAAAAGACACATGGCGTTCAAACATGACATCAATGTCCAGTGGCACCAGTGTGACCATTGCACGTTCAAATGTAAAGCCAAGAGTCTTTTGAAACGACACATGATGAACAAACACGATATCAATGTCAGATGGTTGAAATGTGACCTGTGTGATTACAAATGTAAAGACAATTTGAAACAACACCTGGCACGTATCCACGACATCGGTAACAAATACTGTGATATCTGTTACGAAACAGTAGGTGTAGTTCGTACTGTAAAGGGCGCAAACGTATGTAGGACATGCTGTGATGATTATGGGTTTAGGAAAGAACGAATTGAACTCAAATACATCAAAGCGTTAAAAGAGAAGTTTCCATATCATATGGAGCATGATACGCGTGTTCAGGGAGACATGTGTCTACGGTATAGACCAGACGCGATGTGGTTGGACCCTCACCTCAAGTGTCATATCCAGTTTGAGCTGGACGAGCATCAGCACCTGTGGAAGAATGGTTCTTATGATTGTGATGAGAAGCGTATTTCGGATATATACGACGAGTTTAAAACCAATGTACCAGAACATTTTGTGGTCGTGAGATTAAATCCGGACAGTGAATTGGGTCGCACAGCGGTGTTCAAAGATCGTTTGAATCACCTGGTAGATATCCTAGAACGCGTGAAGACCTCTCCACCAAAGGAAAAGATATCGATCATCTACATGTACTATGATAAGAACAACCATAGGATAGCGAAAAATTTACCTAAATATTTACTCGACAAAGATAATAAGAGTATATAAGTATCTTTTAAATATTATAAATGAGTTATACCAACGAAGAAAGTCCCGAATTCATAGCATTATTTAATGGAAAGTTCAACCCCGCCAAAGAAAAGTACACCAACGCCCTTAAACCAGATTTCCTAGCATTATTTAACGGTCATGACAAACTATCGCACCCTGTCACATTACAAACGGTAATCTCTACCGACATCATCCACACGCGCAAATCTAGGGAGAAAATGGGACAGTCGGATGTCACCCAACAAGAAGTCATCGAAACAATTAACGATAGTTCGAAGGTGAATCAGAACGATACTATACTTTGCAATGGACGTAGAATAAACGTAAGATTGGTGAAAAAAGAAGAAAAGTACCTAGTAATCGACGTGTATGTAAACTAGTAACCAAGTTAAAATTATAAGTATTTAAATAATCTATGGGTTAATAAATGATAACGGTTACAAAGGCTGCTTTACCACATCTCATACGGGTTCTGGGAAATAAAAAATACCTCCTCTTTGGCGCAATCGGTGGAGGTTGCAATGGATATGAGTATACTCTGACACCTATGAATACATTTAATGAAACGGATCACCCCATACTAAATACGGGTGTACCAATCGCCGTATGTGGTCGCTCCGGGTTTTTAATAATAGGAACGGAAATAGACTGGAAAGAAGATATAATGGGGCAACGGTTTGAGTTCATAAACCCGACGGCTTCAGGAAACTGTGGATGCGGTGCAACCTTTTCGTTTAGCTAGAGTTTTAAATTCTCGAGTTCATGTAAGGTAAATGTTCTCATTCCTCTGCTGGTCAAACGAAGCCTACGAAACAATCTTATTTTATGGGTACCGACCGGAAACACCGGGATAATGGTCTTCGACTTGTCCGTTTCTCGTTTTGATTTATCCAATAGACATTGCCTTAAAATATATTCTTTTCCCGTGGATACATCCGTGGTCCGCCAGGCTAGGTCGGAACCGTACTTTGCCTTGAAAATTCTACCCTTGTAATAGTAATGGTTTCCAACTTCCATTTTAAATTCTTGTCCTTCGTCGTGCAAATACACCGTCTTTCTATCGAAAATTTTTAAGACGGTAAACTGTTTCTTAGACCATATTAACATACTTTTATTGATCAATATGTTTACTACATCGTCTTCTATTATTTGAAGTGGCGATGATCCATAGCTAGTGTAGTTGGTATAAAATGCAAATGGTGTTAGTTTCCGTTTGCTCATTTATTTAGTGTATTAATTATCTATATACAGATTTTTTTCAAATACCATATATAAAGCATTGTACTTTAAATAAATGTCAGACGACGACGAGGAAAAAGGACTCTTGAATTTATCACGCAATAAATACTTTAACAAGCACAAAGCTGCCGAAATTGAATCCTTCATCAAACGCTCCTATTACCTGTGCGTTATATTATTCTTCTTTTTGGGTATAACCCTGGTCGCAACCGTATTGGCAGGAGTATACAAGGATTCAGAGTTGACTGAAACCATACTAATAACGGTAGCCGGTCCAGTGTACCTGGTATTGTTTTTAACCCTGCTCTGTTGCGGAAAGCAGACCATTTTAAGAATGTCGCTGGTACTTATCATTACTACCTTCGTAGCATTTTTTTCAGGCTTTATCTGTGGTGCAAATTTAAAAATCGTGGCTCTAACTTTAAAAGATAATTAATTTTTTTGTGCATATATAAGTATATACATTTCTATATAAATGATTATAGTAAAACGTAAGGGAGTTGAAGAAGCTTTTGATGAAAATAAAATGACCAGTTTTATACAACGCGCGGTAGATATACCCCCAACCTTGAACACAATCGACGTAGATTTATTGTGCGATCAGATTAAGAAAGGTGTTGCGGAAAAAATGCCGGCGTCGGATATCGTACCATACGCCGCGGAACAAGCCTCTTCCTTGTCTACTCGCTCGTATGAATACGGGCTTCTAGCCGGACGGTTGGAAATATCGGACCTGCATTCTGCTACCAGCGATAGTTTCACCGAGGCAATGGAATTATTGGATGCAGATGGCATTTTATCCAAGAAATTCATGGAAAAGGTACATCACTATAATTACGACGATCATATCAATCATGACAATGATTACAACTATGACATTATTGGACTTCGGACTTTGAAACGTTCCTATCTACTAAAGAACGCGGACGGTATCGTGGAACGTCCACAGTACCTACTCATGAGAGTCGCGGTGTTCCTGGCAGATACACCTGAGAAAAGCATTGAATTGTACGACACCATCTCCAACGGATGGTACACTCACGCTTCGCCTACCCTATTCAACAGCGGTCTAAAGCAATCCCAACTGGCGAGCTGTTTTCTAATGTCTATGAAGGACGACAGTATCGAGGCGATTTACGAGACCCTGAAGGATGTAGCTTTGATAAGTAAATCCGCCGGTGGGATTGGAATTTCGGTGTCGAACATACGGGCAAAACATACCAGGATTAAAGGAACCAATGGAACAAGTAACGGTCTGGTTCCAATGCTTAGAGTCTTTAATAACACCGCCAGATATGTCGATCAGGGTGGAAACAAGCGCAAGGGTTCGTTTGCTATATACCTTGAACCATGGCATCGCGATGTACAGGATGTACTGAAACTTAAGTTGAACCATGGAGCAGAAGAAGAACGAGCCCGTGATTTGTTCTACGCACTGTGGGTTCCGGATTTATTCATGCGTAGGGTTGAATCCAACGCCCAGTGGACCCTATTCTGTCCAACCGAAGCTCCTAAACTTCAGGACGCGTACGGTGATGAATTCGATCTTTTGTACAAGGAGTACGAGAATTCCGGAATTGGCAAAACCATTCAAGCCAGGGATTTATGGATGCAAATCTGTACGACACAGATAGAGACCGGAACACCATACTTATTGTATAAGGACGCCTGTAACAGCAAAAGCAATCAGAAAAATTTGGGAACCATTCGTTCGTCCAATCTCTGTTGTGAGATAATGGAATACCATGACAAAGATCAGACCGCAGTTTGTACCCTTGCAAGTATAGCCTTGCCAAAATTCGTAACGCAACACGGGTTTAATTTCGATAAATTGGTGGAGACAGCGGGTCAAGTCACCGAGAATTTGAACCTGGTGATTGATAAAACTACCTACCCCATTAGGGAAGCAGAGTATTCGAACAAACAACATCGACCCATAGGTATCGGAGTACAGGGTCTGTCGGACGTGTTTCAGATGATGGGTATGGCATACGATTCACCGAAAGCTCACGAATTGGACCGTGATATTTTCGAAGCTATCTATTACGGGTCTATAAAAAAGAGTATAGAACTTGCACAGCGAGACGGTCCGTATAAATCCTTTAAAGGTTCGCCCACTAGCAAAGGTGTTTTTCAATTTAACTTATGGGGCGTAGAACCTTCTTCGAGATTCAATTGGGACCTGGTGCGTACAAAGATGATGAAATTTGGTCTCAGGAATTCGTTGCTTACGGCACCGATGCCCACGGCTTCCAGTGCTCAAATCCTAGGCAATACGGAAAGCTTCGAACCAAGAACTTCTAATCTATACGTTAGGAGGGTTTTAAGTGGTGAATTTGTGATTATAAATAAGTATTTGCAAATGACATGTCAAAAGCTTGGTAAATGGAACGATGAATTGATAAATAATATTATACAGCATAAGGGTTCCGTACAAAATTCTGATTTGCCGGAGGACGTTAAAAAGGTATTTAAGACTACCTGGGAATTGTCCCAGAAGAGTATCATTAATCACGCTGCTGCCAGGGGCGCGTATATTGATCAATCTCAGAGCTTAAACCTTTACATGGCTGCTCCGACTCATTCGAAACTGACCTCGATGCACTTTTACGCATGGAAACAGGGGTTAAAGACCGGTCAATATTACCTCAGGACTCAGCCCAGGGCTTCACCTATTAATTTTACATGTGAAAGCTGTAGTGCTTAGGTGGTCAATAGACTGTATAATTTATTCGGAGTAACACCGCTAGGATTTACGGTTTGGAGCATCCTACATTGTTGTAATGCACAAACCATCAATTCAGAACAGTAATATTGTGGGTATTCGGAATTGTTGTGTCTTAATGGTACCGCGTATAGTAGGGCACCAGCGTAATCGTATGGTTTACCACATTGCGATAACAAAAATTTGCCCAACTTGTATTCGTTGTCCATCGACAAATTTACCGGAATGTTTGCAGCACATGTATCGTCCAATATTCGATAGAATGGGTTATTGTGTTGATATTTTAATAATCGATACGATAATACGTCTCCCCACAAAATATAAAAACATATGTGTAACCGCCCATCCTCAATGTAACGATTGTAATTTGACTTCAATTTATCGTGTCCCTCGATGTCTTCGAAAAAATGTTGGGCTTCTTCTTCAGTCCAACTAAAGACGAACTCCGAATGACAGTAATCGCCTCGTGTCAAATAAGACACTACTTTATTGAACCAATTATCAAAAATGCCCACCGGACGGGCGAATACGGCGTTCAACATTTATATATTTACACCTATATATTTATAGTATTTTTATTAAAATAATGAGATTGTACCTTCTATTGTTTTTTATACTGCCTGTACAAGGTTACCCAGATTGGTTTCACCAGTACAAACATGCACATCGCAAATTGTATTCTTCAGAAATTGAAGATAGGGTATTTTCTATTCTTGAACCCAAGTACCATTTTTCCAAACGACACGGGTATAACTTAACCTATCGATCCGATGTAAACACCAGTAACAATCCGTTCCAAAATAGACAATCGGAACGCTTGGATCCAGAGGGTCAACACCGTCTAGGATTGCCACTGACGATGGACTGGAGGAACCACGGGGCTGTTACCTCGGTAAAGAGACAGGGGTCGTGCGGAGCCTGCTTCGCTTTTGCTGCCACCGGGTCCATAGAATACTGGTATTGGAAAAAGTCCGGACAGTTGAAGGAATTCAGTATACAACAATGGATAGACTGTACTAAACCGGATAATTACGGATGTGACGGAGGATTGATGGAATATGTATATAAAAAAGCAAAACGAACACCGGCTGGTCCAGACGATTTTGATCCATTTGAAGATAAAGAAATGAAATGTTTTCGTCGGATAACAAGACCCTGGTTAAAGGTAAACACGTACGCAACACAGTCGGACGAGTGGAATTCCCCCATTGAGGAAAAGCTGGCACATAATATTGTTCGGTATGGTCCGGTACCAGTTGGGATTGACTCTGCTTCATGGCATATGGAAATGTACCGCGGCGGTGTTTTAAAAGCTTCACAGTGTGGCAGAGATATAGACCATGCGGTGTTGGTTGTTGGGTTTACACCAGAGTATTGGATAATTAAAAACTCATGGGGCAAAGATTGGGGAGAGGAAGGGTATCTCTATTTGGAACGGTGGAAGAATGCATGTGGAATCAATTCGTACGCTTCATTTATTACAGAAGCGAGTATATAAGGTGATATTTTTATATAAAAATGTTAGAAGAATTGGGTTGGATCATTGCCTTTCTTGCCGTATTCCTTGTAACACATTATCAATTCAAATATTGCATTCCTATCACACTGTGGTCTCTTAAAATTATACAGACCTGTCTGATCATTCTGATGTGTAAACTATACGTTGTATTTCGCGTGTATGGTAAAAGTATCGACTTGTCACAGTTCAATGTGTTCATACAGGAATTTTTAAATGTAACTTCTAAGTATACAGATTTATAATATTATAAATACAATGGTCTATTATTTAAATGGAACTTGCAATAGAAGATATTATGAATTTGCCAGAATCCGAAAGGAAAGAGAAATTTGAAAAAATGGCATACTTTTATTGCGATGGTGTGGGTAATTCAATCACCGGACGCGTTTACTACACAGTGGCGATGTCTTTTGTAATGTCAGTGGTGACTGTTGTCGCTACCCACGCGTACACTTGGCTATATAATACTACGGTTGGGGGCTACCTTAAAGATGCCACATATTTCCAAGAGATGGTCAAAGAGACATGCGATGGTTCTATAGGAAATTTTTTACTAAAAGCACAGCGCATGTTATCAGCAAGCGTAAATGATGGTTGTCGATATTATCAAAAATCGGCTGCCGACGCGACATGGATGGCAAACAAAGCAGCAGGGGACCTTATAACATGGATAACGGGTATATTTGTGGGACCAACATTAGCACTGGACACAAAAGAAACACTTGGATCGGCTGAACTTAGGTACGAAAACACAAAAGGATTAATAAAGAAAATGTTTAGTACCATGGATACAGCAATATGCAAGGTAGCGGAAACAATATATAAATGGGTGAATACAGGTACTACCGAAGCATGTACATATAAGAATATGCCAGAGTATAAATTAAAATATTAAGATTTATTTATTTCGGTACTTAACCACAGTCTAAACCGGGTATAATACTTACTAACGTACTGATCCGTCCTATTGTCTCTCTGGTCCTTATATTCTTGTATAATCCGTTGAAACAATGCGGGGGTCTGACTCTCACGTAACATCTCGATATCCTCATGTAATTGACCGCATTTTGTTTTTATATCCGTATTGTACTCGGATAATTTCTGTACTGCTTCCATTTCATCTTTGCGCATCTCTACCTGGTCGTTTATCTTGTACCTTGAGGATGCGTTCAACACCTTTACACCCTGTATTTCGATATCCCCACCACTCATTACACTGAATGCGGTCATTGTGTACTCGATACGATGTTGCAATTCATTCTTTATACGATGACAACGAATTAAAATATCCTTCTGTTCGTCCGCGTACAAATCGCCGATAGAAAACTTAGTCTTAACCTTTGCATCCTGACCGCTAAATACCAGAGAGTTGCACTTTATTTCTATGCTAATATCTCTGTAAAAAGTAGAGAAAATGGCACCCATTGCACTGCCCACCGCGTCCGGTAATTCGTCGGTGTTTTGCAAATAATTATACGTTCCATTGTGTTTATCCGCCATATTCTTAAACTTCCGGTAATCGTGCCTTCCTATACCGATAACATGGACACGAATATCCGCCGCCAGCGCTGGCATAACAAAGAAAGAACGGTTAGAAATAACGATAACATTCTTACCGGTTAAATTCTCTGTACGAAAATCTTCAAAATCGTGAATGGTCAGGTTGTCCTCGGAACGAAATAATTTCCGTGCTTTGTCCACGACATCCAATGAACCGGGGTAATCGCACACAAAATCGATATCTGCGTGGGGTATGTTGTCGTCGTCCATGTTTTGACACTTCAAACGGATCATACTGTGAAACGAATTCAAATGGTTTGGTGCATTATCGTAACCAGGAATAAAAGTTATCATTTAAATTATAATTAGTTAAGATATATACTCGTATTTTAATACCTATTTTGGGGATACATCCGACGAGGTGATCTCCTCGATGACTCTCTCCACATCTGCCTCCGTCTTGCATATGTAATCGAAGTACCTCTTGTCGATACGCTCCGGTGCCGATTCGGTGGCATCGCCAAAGTATTGAATATGATCCCGTAAATCTTCGGAACGTTCCATCACCCTCTGAAAACGAATATACCATGGAACATCCAAGAAAATAATGGTGAAATTATTCTCCTTTAAAATGCGCGCTTCGTTCTCAAATCGAACATCATCCACGATAACATCGCCCTGTGCCCGTTCGACCAGTTGATCAATCCAAACACGATTGTCCAGTGATCTACCGACAGTTCCAACCATTATGTGTTCACCACGACCAGGTGCCTTTAAATTCATGACGGAGACGATATCTTTTATGGGCTGGGCAATAGACATTATTCTTGCGCTGGTTTTGATTTGAAGAAGGTTGGAGGCGTACGTTTTACCACTGCCCATACACCCACAGAAGGCTACTTTTATTTCTGGTTCGTTTAAATCACTTCGTATTACTGACATTTATTTACAAAAACATTATATATATACTACAAAATTAATCCACCAGAATTGGATCTTCCGCGGTCCCTGCCTGTTCGTTACGGGGTCTTACGCGTCTTCGTCTACGTGTAACACGTGTGTAACCTGTGGTAAGAAAGGAGGGGAATCGATCCAAGAGTTGTGTCATGTTAGTAATATCCGTATCCCGTTGCTCGGACCGAGGGATTATTCGAATGGTGTGTCGTGAACCATGCACTGCTGCCAGACGCAACACGTTAGAATCAAAGACTCGTGCCAGGTGATTTACCATCCTGGACCCGGTTGGTTTTACCTCCACTACACGTTTGCGTTTGCCCGTGGATGTTATACTACCGATCTCCGCCCTACACAGAGGACAGGTATTGTTCTTTTTAGTCCATTGTCGGATACAACCGAAACAAAACTGGTGATTGCAACAGTCAAGTTTACAAGTGCGTTTGATTTCATTCAAACAAATGGAACAATCCGACATTTTTATCAATTTGTGTTTTTTTTATTTTTATATTATAGTTTCTGAGATTCGTATTCACACATTCACACAAAATCCTCCGCCCGCAACCTAAAAACCTATTTTTATCTACAGCAGGTGTACACCACAGAGACTACCAACTTTATATACATGTATTCATCTTCTCCTAACTAAATGTTAGCGTTGAAATAGCAGGATCGTTGTGTCATGTTAAAAAATAGCGTTAACACAGCACCAAATAAAATACAGGTAATATCATTAGTCGAAATAGCGTTAACACAGCATTACTAAACATACCTTACACAGCACAGGTCCATTTAACACTAACATAGCATTAAAAGACATACATTACATATCATTAGATGTTAAAATAACATACATATAATACATATGTTATTTAATGTATA
>Ga0206683_10000227_pt1 | contig 42027 bp, 49 predicted proteins | sample M280m12015metaG_FD_155483 | JGI IMG/M metagenome (GOLD analysis project Ga0206683, IMG submission 155483) | Ammonia-oxidizing marine archaeal communities from Monterey Bay, California, United States - M2 80m 12015 | ecosystem: Environmental > Aquatic > Marine > Intertidal zone | place: USA...
ATTTTAAAAATAAACTCAACTTCAACAAAGACATCGTTTTTGCTATCTACAAAAATAAAAAAAGAGATATTTGAAAAAATATTAATACTTGTAACAAACGAACCAAATAATTACTCTATTAGTAAAGATAATAAATTTATTTCAAATATTAATGAATCTAGTAATACAAAAAGAAGGGAGATGGTATTTAACCTTTTAAATGAAATTATTTAATAACGCATTCCTTTTAATTGGACCTCTTTTTATATGCTTTTCTATTCATTCTACAGAACTTAACCAATATAAAATTGAGTTCATAATATTTAAACATTTAAACCAAAATCCAAAAGAAGAATTTAATAACAAATTAGACCTTCCAAACGAAAAAGTAATTAACTTTGCAAGTAATGAGATATTAATTAATAAAAATATTATTAATAAAGCTCCTAGAAAATTTTGGTATTCTAATTTGCTTGAAAGTATTTCTATTAAGAGCAATAAAAATAATAAACAACTCGAAGAGTCACCAAATATCGCAACAAATCCGGGGTTGTGGTTTAAAAAAAATAAAAATTTAGAAATATTAAATAAACTTAAAAAAAAGATGCTCTCATCTAATAATTATGAAATCTTAAATAGTTATAGCTGGATCCAAAATATACCAAATTTAGAAAATTCGATTTATCTTTATGAAGAAGATCTTAATAAGAATTATGGCTATTTTATAAAATTTTATAGAAATAGATTTATGCATATTGAATTAAATGCTTATCTAGGAAGAAAAAAATCAAAGCCAACAATTTTAGAATCAACATCATATATATCTAACTATAAAAATAAGCTTATTAAGCAAAATATATTAAATAAAAAATTAGATGATGAACTTGATATTAATATTAGTCTGAATGATAAGAATGAGTACGTTAAATATGAAGATATCAAAATAAATATTGATTCAACAGAATTTTTTGATGAAGAATTAAATATATTTATAAACGAAAAAAAGAGAATTTTTAACAACGAAATCCATTATTTTGATCACCCTCTTTTTGGAGTGATTGTCTCTGTTAAGCAAATTTAATTTTTATAAAAGGCGTTATCGTCAATTGAATGATCGGTTGAGTCTTTTACAGATTTTAGCTCTGGAATTTGTTCGATTAAAGTTTTTTCGATACCATCTTTAAGAGTAACGTCAACCATGCCACATCCCTGACAACCTCCGCCAAACTGCAACACCGCGACACCTGTATTAGTAAATTCAACCAAACTAACTTCACCGCCATGAGATTCAAGCATTGGATTTATTTCATTATAAATTACGTAATTAATTCTATCTTCTGGAGGGCTATCTGGTGAAATATTGGGCAATCGTGCATTAGGAGCTTTTATGGTTAGTTGTCCTCCAAATGTATCATTGTCAAAGTTAACTTCTGCATCAACAAGAAAAGGAATACTTCTTTTTTCAACATTAACATTCATTAAATCTAATTCAATAATTACATCATCTGGTTCTGCTTCATCTGGTTTACAATATGCCAAGCAAGTTTCAGCTTTAGGTGTGCCAGGATCAGATATAAAAATTCTCACAGAAAGATTTTTTTCATTCTTTTCCTTCAATAAATTTGAAAGGTATTCTTCTGCTGATTTAGTAATATTAATTATTTCGGTCATAGTATGTGGTTAAAAAGAATATTATATTCATTAATCGGAGTGAGGTCTAAAGCTGAACTAGAGAATGATCTTAAAAAAGTTACTTTAGTGAAACTAATCATCTTATTCCTTGTACTTAATATAACATTTATTGGTTTAATATATTTTATTACAGCAACAATACTTCAATAAAATGGATAAATTTCAAAAAGCCATTGAGTTAATTGGCAATCAATATAAAGATGATATTGTAATAAACCATAGTCCAGCAAATAGTTACAGATCTCGATGTGAATTTGGGTATAAAAATGGTTTTTATACAATGTTTGATTCAACTGGTAAAAGAATTAACTTGCGTTCGTTTCATATAGCAAGACCAGTAATTCAAAACATAATGCCTTTATTACTAGATTCTATAAACCTAGAAGAACAACTTTACAAAAAATTATTTCAAGTAAATTTTAGAACTAACTCAAATAATAATTTATTAATCACTTTAATTTATCACAAGCCAATAAACCCAGATTTAAAAGAGCATGCATTGAAACTGTCTGAATTGTTAAATATAGATATTAACATTAGAGCAAAAAAAGAATTGTTTTCTACTGGAGATGAATTATTAAGTGATTTAATTAAAACTTCGAACAAATATTTATATCAAACAGACCAGTCATTTTATCAACCAAATCACTTTCATATGCCAAGGATGATTGATAAAGCTATAGAATTTGTAGAATCCCCACAAGACTTACTTGAACTTTATTGTGGTTCAGGAACATTCACAGTACCCTTCTCGTCTATTTTTAATAATATTTTTGCAACAGAAAGTAACAGGCAGTCAATTAGATGTATTTCGAGATCTATTGATGAACATAAAATAGATAATATTAATTTTGCAAGACTATCTGCAGAAGAAGTATCTGAAGCATTTAATGGAAAAATATTTAGAAGAATGAATGGTATAAATATCAATAACTATAAATTTTCACATGTTTTGGTTGACCCTCCAAGATCAGGTCTTGGTGAAGATGTAATCACAACATTAGAAAAGTTTACTAATATTATTTATATATCATGCAATTATGAAACTTATGTAAAAGATATAAAAATGTTAAAAGACTTTAAGATAGATAAAATAGAAATATTTGATCAATTCCCAAATACATCCCACCTTGAGATTGTTTCTGTTCTTACAAAAATGAAATAAAAGAGAAAAAATAAACCTAATATTTTTTGTTTACTTTGTTACATCATAGTAATACACTACGACACATGAAAAATCTAAATGAAGCATTATTGCTATTAAAAAATAATAAAGAAGTAAGTGAATTTCTAAATGATCTTTGTACACCTGCAGAATTAAAAGCTATGAATGAGCGCTGGGCAGTTGCTCAATTATTATATAAAGATGAGATGTCATATAGAGAAATTGCATCTAAGCTAAATGCTAGTACAACCACTATTACAAGAGTTGCAAGGTTTTTAACAAATGAACCATATAAAGGTTATCAAAAAATATTAAAAAGGATTAATAATGAAAAATAGATTAACTATTGCTATTCAAAAAAGTGGAAGGTTGTCTGATCAAAGTAAAGATCTTATTAAAAAATCAGGAATCAACTTCACTGCAAAAGGTGACAAGCTATTAGCAAAATCTAATAACCTGCCTATAGACATACTTTTTGTAAGAGATGATGATATCCCCTCTTTAGTTTCAAATGGTGATGCTGACCTTGCTATTGTTGGAGAGAATGTTCTGGTTGAGAAAACTCTATATAAAAAAAATAATACACTTAAAGTATTAGACTTAGGATTTTCAAAATGTCGATTATCTATTGCAGCGCCAAATAATAAGAAAAATATGAGATTAGCTAATAAAAAAATAGCTACGTCTTATCCAAACATACTAAAAAAATATCTTGATGATAATAATATAAAGGCTAGTGTTACTAATATCCACGGCTCTGTTGAACTTACACCATATATTGGAATGTCAGACTGTATATGTGATTTAGTTTCTTCAGGAGCCACTTTAGAGGCTAATAACCTTAATGAGATCAAAGTTATTATGGAATCTCAAGCAGTCTTAATTAAAAATAAGAAGCTTTCAAAGAATAAAATTTATATTGCTGAAAAAGTTATCAGTAGGATGAATGGCGTTATTAATGCTGTTGAGAGTAAATATGTAATGCTTAATGCAGAAACTAAAAATGTAAAAGATATATGCAAATTATTACCAGGGTCTGAATCACCAACAATAATCCCCTTAGAAGACAACAATAAAGTGGCAATCCATGCTTTATGTCAAGAGCCAATTTTTTGGGAAACAATGGAAAAATTAAAAAATAAAGGCGCTTCATCAATCCTGGTTATGCCAGTTGAAAAAATACTTAATTAATAATGAAAGATATTATTCTAAACAAATCGAATATGAGTCTTGATTTAAAAAAAATTCAACCTTCATCAAAAAAAGTAACAAGTACCATAAGAAAGTTTGAAAAAATTATTTTGAACGAAGGTGATAATGGAATTCGTAATATCTCTTTAATATTAAATGAGAAACCTTTAAAGAAACTTAAGGTTTCAAAAAAAGAATTAACTGAATCTGAAAGTGCAATTAATGATTCTTTAAAATCAGCTATATTAATTGCTTACTCTAATATTAAAAAATATCACGAAAACCAACTTCAATCATTAGGATTAAATAAAGTAGAAACAACCCCCGGGGTAACACTTTGGACTGAGTTTAAGCCTATTGATAGAGTTGGTTTATATATACCAGGCGGCTCTGCTCCCTTGTTTAGCTCACTGTTAATGCAAGCAATACCTGCTTTAATTGCAGGTTGTACTGATATTATTATTTGTACGCCACCAGATAAAAATGGAAAAATTGATCCAACAATACTTTGGGTAGCAAAATTATTAAATATAGAAAATATATTTAAAGTTGGTGGTTCTCAGGCTATTTTTTCAATGGCTTATGGGACTGAAACAATTCCTAAGTGCCTAAAAATATTTGGTCCAGGTAATCAATATGTCAACGAAGCAAAAAAACTAATCAACAACCATACACCTATAGATATGCCGGCCGGTCCTAGCGAAGTTTATGTTGTCTCGGATGATATTTCAAAAGCTGATATTATTGCTGCAGATCTGCTATCTCAACTCGAACACAGTGATGATGCTAAAGCTGTATTTATATCAAAAAATAAAAATCTTATAAGTAAAGTAAAAGAACAGATATCAGTTCAAATAAAATTACTTTCTAGATATTCAATTTTGAATGAAAGTATTACAAATTTATTATTTATAAAAGCTAAAAATGATGATCAAATTATTGAATGTATAAATACAAATGCACCTGAGCATTTAATATTATTAGATTCAGATTTTGTAAAATACTCAACATATATTCAAAACGCTGGTTCAATTTTTTGCGGAAATTTTTCGCCTGAATCATTTGGTGATTACGCTTCGGGATCAAACCACACTCTTCCAACTGCAGGATATGCAAAAACATACTCTGGTCTATCGGTTTCTGACTTTGGCAAAACATTATCCTTTCAGACTGCCTCACCCCAAGGTTTTGCTAATCTAGCGGAAACAGTAAAAATATTAGCAAATGCTGAAAAACTTGATGGTCACGCAAATGCTGTTAGTATTCGAGAAAAATACGTTTCTAATTCAAGCATTCAACGATCATCATTTATTAAAAGATCTACAAAAGAAACAAATATTTACATTAATTTAGATATTGATGGTTCTGGTAAATACAATATAAATACTGGCCTCAAGTTTTTTGATCATATGCTTGAACAATTTTCTAAGCATGGGTCATTTGATATAACTATTCAGGCAATAGGTGATTTAGATATAGACGAGCATCATACGATAGAAGATGTTGCAATAGCACTTGGGCAGGCATTTAAAGAAGCCATTGGAAAAAGATCAAATATAGAAAGATACTCTTCAAATGAAACTCTTGTTATGGATGAGACTATTTCTTCTGTTTCAATAGATATGGCCTCTCGTGCATTATTAAAAATGTCCTACCCTAAACTAAATGAATATATAGGTGACTTTCCATCAGAAATGTTTGAGCATTTCTTTATTTCGTTTGTTAATACTCTTGGTTTTACTTGTCATATAACAACAGATGGTAAAAATTCTCATCATATAGTTGAGGCAACATTTAAAAGCTTTACTAGAGCACTGCATAAGGCCTTAACAGTTAACAATTCAAAAGTTTTATCAACAAAAGGTATTTTATGAACATTGGAGTTGTTGACTGCGGAGGCGCAAACCTTAATTCTATTAAATATGCTCTAAAAAGAATAAATGTGGATGCTGAGGTTTCTTCAAACATTGATGTATTAAAAACAAAGGATGCTTTTATACTTCCAGGGGTTGGTTCTGCTGGTGTGGTAATGAGTTATTTAACAGATAAGAAGCTAGATGAATTTATATGCAATACAAATAAGTTAACACTTGGGATATGTATTGGTATGCATGTTTTATTTGATTATTCAGAAGAAGACAATACTAATTGTCTCGGCCTTATTAAGGGTAAAATAAAAAAATTCAAATCTGATTCTCAACCTGTACCACAAATGGGATGGAATTATGTTGATGGTATAGATGAATTTAAAGCTATAAGTAATCATTATTATTTTGCTAATAGTTATTACTCAAGTAACACAGAGGAATGCTTTGGTACTTCTAGCTATATTAATAAAATAACCAGCATAGTAAGAAAAAAAAATTATATAGGATGTCAATTTCATCCAGAAAAATCATCTACTGCTGGTGAGTTATTTCTTAAATACTTTATCAATCAAATATGAAAATAATTCCAGCTATAGATATTCTTGATGGTAAATGTGTAAGACTTTTAAGAGGAAACTTTGATGATGTAACAATTTACTCAAATAGTCCGTTAGAACAAGTTAGAAAATTTAAAGATGCAGGATTTTCATATATACATATCGTTGATTTGGACGCTGCACTCTCTGGAAAGAATAAAAACTTATCTCTTATTAAGTCCATAGCAAATATTGAATCTATTAAAATTCAGGTTGGTGGTGGTATAAGATCAATAGAGACAATAAATAACTTATTTGAAATTGGTGTAGATAGGTTAATTGTTGGAACGGCCGCAATAAAAAATAGTCATTTCCTTAATCAAATAAAAGAACAAAATATATCAGACCGAATAGTATTTGGTTTAGATTTTGTGAACATAAAAAATGAACCTATGTTATTTGTTAATGGATGGACTGAAAATACAAGAATAAATATTTTTGATTATCTTAGAACTAATAATTGGATTAAAAATATTCTTGTTACAGATATTTCAAAAGATGGAACTTTGGAAGGCCCTAATCTACATATATATAAAAAACTCCTTTTAGATAAAAGTCTTAACCTAATCGCATCGGGAGGTATTGGTGGTATTAATGATATTTCAAATCTCATAGAGATTGGAAGTCATGAGTGTGTGATTGGAAAAGCTATATATGAAAATAAAGTAACTTTGAATGAGTTAATAAATGCTAACTAAAAGAATCATACCCTGCCTTGATGTTAAAGATGGCGTTGTTGTCAAAGGTATTAAATTTTTGAACCACAAAAAAGTAGGCTCTATTATTGATATGGCAAAAAAATATTCTGATGAGGGTGCAGATGAGCTTGTTTTTTATGATATTAGCGCAAGCACAAAGGATGTACTGGTCTCTAAAAAATGGGTTGAAGAAATTTCAAGAAATATAAATATTCCATTTTGTGTAGCTGGCGGCATAAATGATGTTGAAAACGCTAGAATAATTCTAAATTCTGGAGCAGATAAAGTTTCTATAAATAGCCCTGCTATAGAGAATCCATTACTTATTCAAGATTTAGCAAAGGCTTTTGGTAGCCAATGCGTAACAGTTGGAATTGATTCAATGGAAATTGATGGTAAATATTTTATTTATTCAAAAACTGGTGATATTAAAACCAGAACTAATACTAAAATATTGACTAAAGATTGGATTAAACAAATTCAAGACCTTGGTGCTGGAGAAATTGTTCTTAATTGCATGAACCAAGATGGAGTTAAAAATGGTTATGATATTAAGCAATTAAATTATTTAAAGACCTCTATAAAGGTTCCTTTAATTGCTTCTGGTGGTGCTGGCTCAAAAATAGATTTTTATGATGTCTTCTATAAAACAAATATAAGCGGAGCATTAGCAGCTTCTGTGTTTCATTCAAATGATATTCCAATTCAAGATCTAAAAAACTATCTTATTAAAAGAAATATAAATATAAGGAAATAATATGGACTATAACAATATTAAATGGGATGACAGAGGCTTAATACCTGCTGTAATTCAAGATAATACAACCTCATCTGTATTGATGGTTGGTTACATGAATAAAGACTCATTAAAGATAACTATAGAGTCGGGTGAAGTTACTTTTTTTAGTAGATCAAAAAATAGGCTTTGGACAAAAGGAGAAGAGTCAGGTAATAAGTTAATGCTTAGTGATATTGGCTTAGATTGTGATAAAGATACATTATTAGTTAAGGCTTTGCCTCTTGGACCTACCTGTCACACAGGTACTACATCGTGTTTTGATGATAAATTGCTGTGTACAGATATGATTAAAAAACTTGAGGGAATAATAGATGAGCGAGCTGCATCTACTAATACTGATTCATACATAGTCAGCCTTTTTAATAAAGGAGTTAAAGAAATTGCAAAAAAAGTAAATGAGGAAGCTGGTGAAACAGCCATATCAGCAGTAACAAATGATGGAAGAATTATAGAAGAAGCTGCAGATCTTGTTTTCCATTTATTGGTTCTTTTAAGATCTCAAAATAAAACTATGAAAGATGTCACCGATAAACTATATGAAAGAAGTATTAATCAATAGATTTATATTCAATATAATCAATTACTAACCTCCCCCTATCTGGGTCTTCTAGGTTAGAACATTCATTATCATGACAAAACATAGAAGTATCTACACCGAACGTGTCAAAATCTCCACCAGATGCAACATTTAATAATAAGTAAAATTTTTCATTAAACGGATAATAGTTATTATTAAATTCAGTTGAATCTGACGATTCATCATAGAATGGTGATTCTTGTGTATCTAAATACATTTTTATAGAATTTTCTCTCCATTCAAATGTTACAGAATGAAATTTATCTTGAAAATTAACTGAATTTGGAACTGTTTCGGATTTGTTGATCATTACTCTATTCAGTGAATTTCCAAAATGAAGAGTCGACCCAATTTCATTTGCAACTCTACCTCTGGCTTCCATTAAGTCTATTTCACCATCAGTAGGCCACGATTTTGTACCTTCAATAAAACCTTGTGGAAGCATCCATAATGCTGGCCAATGTCCAGTACCATCAGGGACTTTAAAACATATCGTAATACGAGATGGTTTTTCAAAAATTTTCTTTGATGAAGTAATAATTCTTGCTGATGTATGTGGCCATTCATAAGAACAACTTCCGTCAGCACAAAATGGATCTTGGAAAATATCGCTGTCATTAAATATAGGTTGGATTTTAAGGTAGCCATCTTCTATAAATAGATTTTCTGTTGAATTTAAAGATGCGTTGTAATTTTTTGCATATCCCTCTCCAGGACCTGTATAGTATTGAAGCTCACTGTTACCCCAACCGCTCACCCAAGAGCCATCACTAGCATTAAAACCATTACCTAATTGATAAGTAAATGTATCAGTATCTAAAACATCTGAATCAAAATTTTCTAACCAGTAATCTGATGAATCATTAAGAGGATCTTTGCAGTAAGAAGGTTTATCTTCACTATAAATATCTGAACTATCAATTGATGAAACCTCAACATCAATGGACTTAGATGTTGTATTTTGTGGATCTTCTCCTCTGCAAGTTAAAGTAAAAGTGTATGTTTTTACATCAGATAAAACTAAATTTTCTGAACCTGATAGAGATTTAGTTCCATCCCAATCACCACTTGCACTGCAGCTAATAGTATTTGTTGTAGTCCAAGTTAAATCAACAGAATTACCAACTGTAATAGAACTAGAGGAAGCTATAAATGAATTGATTATAGGGTTGATGGTAATTGTCTGATCCGGGTCGGATGATCCTCCACCACCACCTCCACCACAAGATATAAGAAGGGTAAGAGACAAAAAACTCAGAATATTTAACTTCATTGTTGTTAAGAGGTTGTTTTAAAAAAAATATTATATTAGTTTTTCTTTTATAAATTCATTGGTTAAATCTTTCACTTCATGCCTTAAAACAAAAAGCGCTATTAAATTTGGAATAGAAACTAAAGCTACTACAACATATGCAATATTCCATACTATTGTTGTATCTATAACAGCAGCTAAAATAAAACATAGAACATAGAAATTTCTGTACCAAAAAACACCTTTCTCACCAAATATATATGCTGTTGACCTATCTCCGTAGTAGCACCAAGTTATTGCTGTAGAAAAAGCAAATAAAAGCAATGCAATGGCTACTAACTTTCCACCATAATCCCCAAGAGCTCCTTGTGAAAATGCTTTAGCTGTGAGTTCAGCTGAGCTCACTAGAGATTTCCCCTCGATTAATACTGGTTCTAAAACTTTACCATTAAGAACATTCAAAGATCCTGTGTATAGGTTTTTATCACCATTGGATTTAACAATCACATTCTCAGCAATTGATCTTGAATGGAGCACTGTAATATCAGAATCTATTAATTTACCATTCTCAATATTTATTGATCCAGAAAATTCTTTCACATCAGAATCAATTGATTGAACATATCTAGTAAGTTGATTCATATCATCAGGATAGATGTATGTACCATCAATATTCTCTTGATCACTATATGAACCTTGAAGAATAACCATGTCTGTCTTAGAAAAAGTGGTATCAAATTTTTCAGTCCAAACTCCACTTGATAAGATAACTAAAGCAGTCACACTACAAACAACGATTGTGTCTATGAATGGTTCTAATATGGACACAACACCTTGGTCAATCGAAGTATTTTTTGAGGATGCATGAGCAATTGGAGACGACCCTTGACCAGCTTCATTAGAATATAATCCTCTAGCCACACCATATTTTAAGCTCATTGCAAAACTAGCACCTAAGAATCCACCAACTGCTGCTGAACCAGTAAATACTTGAGCAAAAATAGCATTAAACGATGGAATGATATTTTGATAGTTTTCTATAAGAATGATAAGGGCTCCTCCAAAATATATTAATCCCATAATAGGAATAATTTTGCTAGCGACAGAAGCTATTCTTTTTATACCACCAATTATGATTACCCAAAGTAAGATCCCTAAAAACAAACCGGTAAATAATTTTGGAACTGCGAATTCAGTATTCATTACTAGCGCTATATTATTGATTTGCGGCATATTTCCGGAACCAATAGCAGTGATCATCATTAAAAATGCAAATAGTATGCCAGCCCATTTCATATTTAAAGCATGTTCTATGTAATACATAGGACCACCTGATATGGATCCATCTTCGAGTTTGGTTCGGTACTTATGACCCATAGTAACTTCTACAAATTTAGTAGTCATTCCAAAAATAGCTGTAATCCACATCCAGAATATAGCTGCCGGACCACCAGTCCATATAGCTAATGCCACACCACCAATATTACCCGTACCAACTGCTCCAGACATAGCAGTAGTTAGTGCTTCAAAAGCAGTTGTCTCACCCTCTGCATCTGATTTAGTATTTTTACCCGATACTAGTTTCCAAGCTTTACCAAAGAATCTAAATTGAGGAAACCCTAAATAGATAGTAAAAAATATACCTGTTCCGACTAGCAATATAGGGAACCACCAAGATCCACTCAAATTACTATCTAATAGTAATAAAAATTCATTAAATTGATTCATGATTTACCTCTATTGTTGAGACCAAGCTTCCAGTTCTGTATATCCACCGATTAATTCACCATTAATTTTTATTTGAGGAAAAGTCCTTGCAGTTGGAAACATGTCAAAAAAATCTTCTCTTGTAAAATCTTTATCTAACTGTTTATATGAATATTCATAGCTCTCACGCTCACATAAAGCTTTTGCTTTATCACAATATGGACAAAATGTTTTTCCGTAAATTTCAATCATGTTAGTATTTCCTAAATATTAATTAATTATAATCAAAAAATGTCATTATTTAACCTTAAAAACAAATCTATTCTTATTACTGGGTCTTCAAGAGGAATCGGTAAGTCAATTGCATTACACTCTGCTCTTCATGGAGCAAAGGTTATCATATCTTCAAGAAAGATGGATGCCTGTATTGAAACTGCAAATGAGATTAATCAAAAAGTTGGCTCTGATGTTGCGTTTCCAATTGCATGTAATATAAGTGATTCAAATCAACTTGATAAGCTTGTTTCTGAAACTATTAGTTTATTAGGTGGAATTGATACTCTGGTATGTAATGCAGCAACAAATACTCATATGGGCTCTATGCTTGACATGACTGATGAGCAATTTGATAAAGTGATGAATAATAATATTAAGTCTACGCAGAAGTTATGCAATCTTTGTATCCCTCATATGAAAGAAAAAAATGATGGATCTATAATTATTATATCCAGTATAGCGGCAATAAAAGGAAGCCCTATATTGGGTGCTTATAATATAAGCAAGGCAGCTGATGTAATGATAGTAAAAAATATTGCTGCTGAGTTTGGCCAATTTAATATTAGAGCTAATTCAATTGCACCAGGACTTATAAAAACAGATTTTGCTAAAGGTCTTTGGGAAAATCCAGATATACTAAAATCAGTTCTAACAACAACACCAATGAAAAGAATTGGTGAAGCAGATGAGATTGCGGGTGTTGCTGTAATGTTGGCGTCTAAAGCGGGTAGTTATATAAATGGTGAAACTATAGTTGTGGATGGTGGTACAACTATTGCTTAATAGATACTTTTAGCTGACTAAAAAAGTAATTCAGTACATAAGATTCGTTTATAGAAGTCACTGTATAAAAGTCATATCTCAGATTATTTAACTCATTAAGAATGTTAGATATTTTTAATTTATTAAAATTTGTTTTATTAAAAATACTATAAGAACCACTTAACTTAGTTGAAGTTATCCTTGATGTTAATAAAATTTTTAAAAACTCAATAAGATAATTTATTTTTTGTATAAAATTCAAATCAATATCATTGATTTCTTTTAAGGACTGAGTTTGATCAGTCTGATCAAATAAAAATTTCTCTAATACTGATACAAATTCTTTATAAGAATTTTGATTATTATTTTGTATATCTTCTAGTATGTTAAAGGGGGTTGCAAAGCTTGGGAAATCCATAGCCGTGTATTCTGTTATACCTGTTTCAGAAAGCCATATATCAATATTACGGGGACTTAAATTTTTGATATTTATAAGTTGGCATCGGCTATAAATAGTCTGATTAAGTGACCTTGGTCTATTTGTTGTCATAATGATATAAGAAAAAGGTGCTGGCTCTTCTAGAGATTTAAGCAAAGCATTTTGAGCTTCTGGCGTCATGATTTCTGCATTATGTATTATTGCTACTTTATTAGATGCCATTGAGGGGGTTAAATTTAAAAAAGAAATGATATCTTTAAAGCCCTTCTCTTCATCCCAATGCTTGGAACCTTTTCTCCTGCTTATATCATTAACACCTAACTTATCTTTGTCTAAAACGTAAACGTCAGGATGAGAATTGGTATTAATAAGTTTATTATGATCAACTGCACTTTGTTTTGAATTATTTAAAATAAGGTGAGTACAAATATGCTCTGCAAGTATATGCTTTCCTATCCCATTAGGCCCATTAATTATTATTCCATGTGGTAAGTTTTCAAAGTTTATATTGTTGAATATATCATTAAGCCATTTGTACTTAGTTAGATTCATATAGTTTGATTTACATGTTCAATAATTTTTTCATAGATACTTTCAATAGAATCCATAGCGTCTATTATTTTAATTCTTCCTGGCTGGTCGTTTGCTATTTCAAGATAACCATTTCTGACTTTATTAAAAAACTCGTCGCCAGATGATTCTATCCTATCTTTAATATCAGCTATTTTCCTTTCAAAACCATCTTGAACACTAATATCCAAAAGAAATGTTAAATCAGGAGTAGGACATTTTGTAAAGTCAATTAAGTTTTTGATGAAATTTATTGAAAGACCCCTTCCAAAACCCTGATATGCAATTGAGGCATCGTAAAATCTGTCGAATAAGATCACATCTACATTATTATTCAATACCTTTTCTGATATCAATTGTGCTCTTGCTGCAAACATAAGGAGCAGTTCTGATTCTTCGGAAAGATTTTCTTTAGAATCAAGCAGTATTGATCTAATACTCTCTCCTGTTATTGTTGAACCGGGTTCTCTTAAGACAGTGACAGTAAGACCTTTTGATTCCAGATAATCTTTTAATAAGTTAATCTGTGTGGATTTGCCTACACCCTCTATACCTTCAAAGCTTATAATTTTCATTAATTCAAACCAAGCTTTTTAATCATATCGAGATGCTCTTGATAGGTTTTAGAAAAATAATGAGAAGTTTTAGAGTCAGCAACAAAATATAAATAATCACCAGGGGCAGAAGTTATTGCAGCCTCAATTGATGAGATGGATGACATTGCTATTGGTGACGGTGGTAGACCATTTTGCATGTAAGTATTATATAAATTATTTTTATTTAGAATATCAGATTTTTTTATATCTCCATCAAAATTTGGTAATAAACCATAAATAATTGTGGGATCAGCTTGAAGTCGCATACCTAAGGTTAATCTTTTAAGGAATACTGCAGCTATATCTTTCTTTTCGTCCATATTACCTGCTTCTTTTTCGATTATAGATGCCAAAATAATAGCCTCATTTATATTCTTTAGAGGGTTATTTGAGGGTTTTAGCTTCCATATCTCATTAATACTTTTATAAAGGCGATCATGACTTTCCTGTAAAATCAGAGAAGCATCTGATAAGTCTTTATAGAAGTAGGTATCTGGATATAGGACCCCTTCCTTGAAAGGGAATTTGTTTTCGATGCAGTCAAGATTTATACAATCATTGTTTAGATAGCTGTTATTAAGTTCATCGTTAATCTGATAGATATTTGAACCATCTCTGATAATTAATTTGTGAGTTACGGTTTGACCGTTGCTTAACTTTATAAATACATCCTTTAAATTAAGATTTTTTATCTCATATTTACCTACTTTTAGTGTGTCTATATCATTTAATTTCATGTAAATATTTAAATAAATTTTATCAAAAGTAGTTATCGGTTTTAAATTATTTAGAGTTGTTCTTATTGACGCTCCTTCATCGACATAAAAATAAGAAGTTTCATTTAGCGGTTTGTAATTTATAAAAGCAAAATATGGACCTATTGCAGACAAAAGAATTACTGCAATAAATTTAATATATAAGAAAATTTTCATTGATACTTATAGTGTCACAAATAAAAAAAGGATTCTATTTAAGAATCCTTTTTGAGTTCAATCCCTTAAAAAAAGGAAAGAAATAATAGTTACTAATTTATCTTAATTAGGAATTAGAATTTATATAGTCTACTGCTTCGTTAACTGTAGAAATCTTTTCAGCATCTTCATCTGCAATTTCAAGATCAAATTCTTCTTCAAGTGCCATAACTAGCTCAACTGTATCTAAAGAGTCAGCACCTAGATCATCAACAAAAGATGAATCACTTTGTATTTCATCAATAGCAGTTCCAAGTTGGTCACTTACTATTTTTTTTACTTTATCTTCAACGCTCATATTTTCTCCCAATTGAAAAGGGTTGCATTTTACATCTAATTTTTAAAAGATGCACACTTATTAGTGCATAAATAATCCACCATCAACAGATATTGTTTGACCAGTTATGTAACCAGCTTCCTCACTTGCAAGGAAAGCAACAAGTTCTGCCACGTCCTTAGGATCACCAAATCTATTTAATGGGATGCTATTAATAACATTATTTTTTGAATCATCATCTAAAAATGAAGTCATATCAGTTTCTATAAATCCTGGAGCAACTGAGTTAACTGTTATACCTCGTGAACCAACTTCCTTGGCCAGTGATTTAGTAAACCCGCTTAAACCAGCTTTTGCTGATGAGTAGTTAACCTGTCCTGGATTCCCCATTAAACCAGAAACAGATGAAATATTAATTACCCTGCCACTCCTATTTTTAATCATATTTTTTATAAAGGCTTTTGTAAGATTAAATGTACCAGTTAAATTAGTAGATATAACATTATCCCAATCTTCATCTTTCATCCTTAAGAAAAGTTGATCAGATGTAATTCCTGCATTATTAATAAGGATATCTGGTAATAAATTTTTTTCTTTTAGTAAGGTAGCGGCTGATTTAATAGAATCTCTACATGTTATATCTAATTTTAAAGGAATTAGATTATCCGATGTTGTATCAAATTTAAAATCAGATCTTGCAGTACCGATGACTTTATAGCCAGCCTTTGCTAAATAAATTGCTATAGCAGAACCAATACCTCTAGAGGCGCCTGATATTAGGACAATTTTATTATTCATATATATTATTAAAATCCTCTTCGAATTGGCTTGAAGACATTGAATAAATATCTGTTAAGCCATTATTTTTAGCTAGGCCTGATAAAACTTTACCAGGACCACATTCTACAACAATCCCATTATAGCTTTTAATCTCTTCCATAGTTTTAGACCATTGCACAGGTTGAGTTAACTGATCAGTTAATAAGTTTGAAATATCACCATCGGATTCAGATGCATTTATATTATGCAAAATTGGTATATTTGGGTTTTTAAAGCTTATATTCTTAAGCTCATCTGATAGTAAAATAGATGCTTGATTCATCAATTCACAATGCGAGGCAACACTAACTTTTAACTGAATTGCCCTTTTGGCACCTTTTTCCTTACATTGATCAGCTGCAGCTTGAGCTGCCTCATGAGTTCCAGCTATGACAACTTGATTTAAAGAATTAATATTTGCCGAAGAAATAGATTGATTTAATCTAGAGCTAACTTCACTGCAAATAGAATCTATTGTTTCTAAGTCAAGATTTAAAATTGCGAACATGGAACCAGCATCACACTTTTCCATAAACAGTCCTCTTTTATGAACTAGCAAAAGAGCATCTTCAAAATCTATGGAGCCTGATGCAACCAATGCAGAGTACTCACCTAAAGAGTGACCTGCTAACAAATTCGGATTTGCACCAGTAATAGAAACAAATTTCTTATAGTACAAATAAGATGTTGCTAATAAGGCTGGTTGGGTTAAAGATGTCTGGTTTAATTTATCTTCTGGTCCTTGTTGAATAACATTAACAAGATCAACTGATAAAACTTTATTTGAAACTTCTGAGATGAAATTAATATCCTCATAGCTAAATGAGGACAACATTCCTAATGACTGAGATCCCTGACCTGGGAAAAGTAAACTTATATGCCTAGGCATAAATTAAGCAGACGTTTCTTCTACTTCTTTTTCAACTTTTCTTAAGTCTTTAACAAGTCTACCTTTATAAAAACCATCTTTAGTCATTTGATGTCTAGCATGCTTTTCTCCTGATACAGGATCTATAGATAATGTAGATGCTGTAAGAGAATCATGCGATCTTCTTTGACCTCTTCTGGATCTTGTTACTTTACTTTTTTGAACTGCCATACTAACCCTTTAAAAAAAACGTATCCTAACAAATATCTACTACTATTGATAGATTTTTTATTCTAATAAATCAAGAATTTTTTTAAAGGAATCATCAATTTCTGCCGAACATTTTATAAGTTTATTGTCTTGATCTGTAAATTCTATCTCTGATGCATGAAGTGTCATTCTTTTAGTCTTATTAAAAGGTTTACTTTTATTAAATGTTCTATCTCCATATTTATCATCATTAATAATGGGATGACCTATATGATTAGCCTGTACTCTAATTTGATGAGTTCTACCAGTAGCTATGCTCACACTTACCAATGAAGATTGATTTAGCTTTTTTAATGGCTTAAATATTGAAATAGCTTCCTTTCCAAATTCTGAAACTTTAGACTTTTGATTATTATTTTTTGACGATGTTTCAATAAATAGGTCTACTTTGATTTTTTTCTTAAGATGACCTTTAAGTATGGCGAGATAAGTCTTATTAACTTTTTTATGCACAAGCTGCTCATTAAAGTGCCTATTTGATTTCTTATTTTTTGAAATAACTAGGCAGCCTGAGGTCTCCTTATCAATTCTATGACAGAGATCAACATCATTATCCATAAATGATCTCAAAATACTTATCACTCCATTTGGGCTGTTTGTTCCTCCATGAACTGGAAGGCCATGAGGCTTATTTAAAATCAAATAATTACTATCCTCATAAATAATATTCGTTTTAATTAGATTGATTAGGCTTTCTGAAAAAACTGGTTTTTTTTCCATAGATGAATCATTTACTAAGTATGGAGGAATTCTGATGACATCATTGGTTTTAATTTTTGTATGTGGTTTTACACGTCCAGAATTTACTCGTACCTCTCCTTTGCGGATGATGCTATATATTTTAGATTTAGGAACGTCTTTATATAATGATAGAAGATAATTATCTAACCTTCTTCCATCATTATCGTCATTTACTGCAATTTTTTTGACAGGCATGTGACAAATCTATAGGATATGACCTTAAATAACTAGAAAAAACTAGTTAAATATTAAAGAAAGATAAATACAACAGTTTAATTACAGCTCTCATAAAGAGCTAATCATTCAAGCAATTATAAGTAAGACTTGATGATAGAAGCTTAAAATAAGCACACTGCTGACTTATCTTCCTATATTTAGGGAGAAAATAATGAAAAGAATTCTAATAAACTCATCTTATGGAGATGAGCTTCGCGTAGCTTTAGTTGACGGTGCTAAGTTATATGATTTTGATACTGAATCGCCTGACAAGGTACTACTTAAAGGAAGTATATTTAAAGCAACTGTCTCAAGAGTAGAATCTAGTCTAGATGCTGCTTTTGTTAATTTTGGTTCTGAAAGGCATGGTTTTCTTCCATTAAAAGATTTATCTAATGATTTCTTTAAAAAGAATTCTGAAGGCAAGAAAGAATGCACTCTTAAAGAAGGTCAAGAAATAATTGTTCAAGTTACCAAAGAAGAAAGAGGCACCAAAGGTGCAGCCCTTACAACACAAATAGGATTAGCAGGAAGATTTATTGTACTTATTCCAAACTCATCAAGATCTGGTGGTATATCAAGAAGAATTAGTGGCGATGAAAGAGAGCAAATAAAACAAGCATTAGATTCTATAAATATTCCGGATAATATGAGCGCTATCGTTCGTACAAACGGTCTTGGAAGAAGCTCAGAAGAATTAAGTCTTGATTTGGCATACCTTTTAGCCCTATGGGAAGAGATCAATAAAACAATTCCAGAAGCACCCTCACCTGCACTAATCTACAGAGATGACAAATTAATAGTCAGAGTTGTTAAAGACTATTTTAAAGATGACATTGAAGAAATTTTAATTGACGATAAAGATACCTACATAGAAGCAAAAGAATTTATTGAGTCCGTTATTCCAGATCATGCAGACAAAGTTAAGTTATACGATGAAGAAATCCCGCTTTTTAATAGGTATCAGATTGAATCACAAATTGAACTAGCATTTCAAAGAGAAATTTCTTTATCATCTGGCGGATCAATAGTTATAGATCCAACAGAGGCAATGACAGCTGTGGACGTCAATTCTGCAAGATCAACAAAAGGTAAAGATATCGAAGATACAGCCTATAAAACAAATCTTGAGGCTGCTAAAGAAGTAGCCAGACAACTTAGACTTAGAGATGTAGGCGGTCTAGTTGTTATTGATTTTATTGATATGCTTGATACATCACATCAAGAAAAAGTTGAGTCTGCTTTTAGAAAAGCTGTTTATTCAGATAGAGCTAGAGTTCAAATATCAGGAATATCTAAATTTGGTTTATTAGAAGTATCTAGACAAAGGTTAAGACCATCGCTTAATGAATCTTATGATATAGAGCATGTCTTAGTAAGAGGTCCAAGATCGTTAGGCTTATCTATTTTAAGAATAATAGGAGAAGATTCAGCAAAAGATAATACTGGTGAAATACAAGTTTATGTTCCTTCAGATGTCGCTAGCTTCCTATTAAATGAAAAAAGACAAGACATTATAAATATAGAAAAATCAAATAATATCAGAGTTTTAGTTATTGCAGATCCCTATAAAGCTAGGCCTTACTACAAGGTAGTAAGAATAAAAGCTTCAGATATAAAAAATGTTGATTCTTATAAATTAACTCCAAATAGTCCAGAGCCAACAACGGATTGGAGAGATGATAAAAATCAATCAAAAGGCATGAAACCATTGGTTGACGGAATTAAACCACCAAAAATGCCTAAAAAGAAAAAAGAAGGTTTAGTTGGTTGGATCAAAAGTATTGCTGGGATAGACAAAGATGATAAACCTAAAAAGAAAACTAGGTCAGGTACTCAAAATAGAAATAAAAAGCAAAGACAAAATACTAAACCAAGAAATAATAAAGCATCAGCTCATAGAAATAATAACCAGAAGGCCAAGGCTAATCAAAAGACAAATGCCAATCAGAAGAGCAATCCAAATCAAAAAAATGTAAAAAGCCAAAATACCAATTCTAAGCATTCAAATACTAAAAATTTAAATACTAATGATCAATCACAACAAAAGGTTAATGAAAAAGATTTAAATAAAAATGAAACAAAAAAAGTAGTTGAAAAAAATACAAAACAAAATAAACCATCAACCAAGGCACCAAATAAAAAACCTTTAAATGATAAACCTAAAGTTGATAAGAAAATTTCTCAAGAGACTAAGAAACCTGTAAAAAAAGAACCTGCTATTAGAGAAATTGTAAAAAAACCGAAAGAAAAAGCAAAAATACCAACTAGGGCTTCAAATGACCCTCGATATAAGAGTTAATTAGTCTTCCTGATAGGGTTGAATTTGGCGGTGTTCTAGGTAAGTCATTTATACTAAACCATTTTGCATCCACTATTTCTATACCGTCAACATTGATTTCTCCAGAGTCATATTCACATTCGTAACCAATCATTAGCTGACTAGGAAAAGGCCATGACTGGCTTCCAAAATACTTTATATTTTTAACCTTTAATCCAACTTCCTCCTCAACTTCTCTTTGAAGAGTTTGTTCTGCTGTTTCAGATGTTTCGATGAAGCCGGCAAGAACACTATAAAGACCATCTGGGAACATAGCATTCCTAGCTAATAGAATATGATTGTCTTTTTTTATAAGACATAGAACACAAGGTGAAATTGTTGGATAGGTCATGATGTTATTACATGAACAAAATAATGCACCCTCTTTTTCGTCATGAATTTTTACCTTGCCACAATAACCACAATGTTTATTGCTTTTAAGCCAGTGTAATAATTGATTAGCTCTTCCAACAAGATTTAAATCGTTTTCATTTAACATTGACATCATATGACGTAAATCATATTCAACTAAAGAGTTATAACCCTGATCCTTTAATGGAAATTTAGTTTCAGTAACATCTACTGCATATATATTAGAGTTATCCTTTATAGCTATTCCTATTTTGCTTGATGTATTTTCATAAACTAAAAATGATTCATCTAACAGGAAGGTTTTTTGATCAGTATCATAAATTACCTTACCATTGTTATATATAATAAATATATTATTATTATTAGGTTTAAAATCAAAAAATCTTTTAAAATGCATATAAATAACTCATAAATTAAATTCAAACTACCTATGATTAATACAATACAAAAAATGTTTTTAGGCAATTCACCAAGCTGGTACAAGTCTACCATTGTAGTGTTTCTAATAATTAATCCAATAGCTTTGGTATTTTTAAATTCACTCAATTTAAATGGTGAGTTTATTGTTGGATGGATGTTTCTTCTAGAGTTTATTTTTACTCTAGCATTAGCTTTAAAGTGTTATCCACTTCAACCAGGCGGCCTTCTTGCAATTCAGGCAATTGCATTAGGCTTAACAAGCACAGAATCCATTCTTCATGAAATTGAAAATAACCTAGAAGTTATACTTTTATTAGTTTTTATGGTTGCTGGAATATTCTTTATGAAGAATTTAATGCTAACTATATTCACCAAGCTTCTTCTTAAAGTTAAATCTAAAACATACTTATCACTTCTTTTTTGTATATCAGCAGCAGTTTTATCAGCTTTTTTAGATGCTTTGACTGTTACAGCTGTTTTGATAGGCGTCACTATAGGTTTTTATAGAGTTTTTCATACAGTTTCTTCTGGTAAAGCTTTCAGTGATTCCGATCACAATTATCTAAACAACTCATTATTGAGTGAAGCCGGGAGTGAGGATTTAGAAAAATTTAAAGGTTTTTTAAGAGACTTGGTTATGCACGGTGCTATCGGGACAGCTCTTGGTGGTGTTTGCACTATTGTAGGCGAACCTCAAAATCTTTTAATTGCTAAAATTGCTGGATGGGAGTTTATAGAATTCTTTATGAGAATGGCACCAATAACAATGCCAGTATTTATTGCAGGTTTAATTACATGTGTTTTTGTAGAAAAATTCTCTATTGCAGGTTTTGGTAACCAGTTACCTGAAAGTGTTAGAACAATATTTAATGATTTTGATGAATATGAAAAACAGAACACAACAACAAAACATCAAGCTGAATTATTGGTAGAGGGTTTAGTTGCTATTTTTCTAGTTGTTGCACTTGCACTTCATATTGCTGCAGTCGGTTTAATTGGGCTTGCTGTAATTATTCTCTTAACTTCATTTAAGGGTATTACTGAAGAACATGACCTTGGAGAAGCTTTCCACGAAGCGCTCCCATTCACCGCCCTTTTAGCAGTCTTCTTTGCGATAGTTAGCGTAATTCATGATCAGCATTTGTTCACACCTGTTATCAGTTATGTCTTAGCACAAAGCGTTGATACCCAACCACCTTTATTTTTTGTAGCAAATGGAGTCTTATCTGCAATTAGTGATAATGTTTTTGTTGCAACGATATACATAAATGAAGTTAAAGCAGCTCTAGACAATGGATTAATCACAAGAGAACAGTTTGATCATCTAGCTGTTGCAATTAATACAGGTACTAATATACCTAGTGTGGCAACACCAAATGGACAAGCTGCATTTCTATTCCTGCTAACATCATCATTGGCACCTTTGATTAACCTGTCGTATTTACGAATGGTAATGATGGCCTTGCCATATACGATAGTACTTTCAATAGTAGGTTTTATATCGATCGTATACTTTCTTTAAATATGAGTTTTGTCTCTGAGCATAAGGTATGTATTGCACCAATGATGCAATACACAGATATGCATGATAGATATCTGCTAAGGCTAATTTCAGAAAAAGTCTTCTTATATACAGAAATGGTAACTACTGGAGCTATTCTGTATGGAAAATGTTTTCATCAACTTGAATATAACCCGCAAGAACACCCTGTAGCAGTCCAATTGGGAGGCTCTGATATAAATGATTTAGTCGAGTGTGCAAAAATTTCTGAAGACTATGGGTATGATGAAATTAATTTAAATGTTGGATGCCCCTCAGATAGAGTTCAAAAAGGAAGATTTGGAGCTTGTTTAATGCTTGAGCCTGATCATGTTGCTGAATGTCTTGGATCTATGCAGAACAATGTATCAGTTCCAGTTTCTATTAAGTGTAGACTAGGTGTAGACGAACATGAGGATTATGAATTCTTGCATAACTTTGTAACTATCATTAAAAATGCTGGAATCAATAATTTTGTTATACATGCTAGAAATGGAATTTTAAAGGGCTTAAGTCCAAGACAAAATAGACACATACCACCTTTAAAATATGACTATGTTTATAGACTTAAAGAAGATTTTCCAGAGCTTTGTATAATAATAAATGGCGGAATAAAATCACTAGACGATGTTAAGCTTCACCTTCAGAATGTTGATGGCGTAATGATTGGTAGAGCAGCATATGAAAATCCTTTCTTGATTAAGGATATAGATTCTGAAATATATGATCTTGAACATATAAAAAAATCAAAAAAAATTATATTAAACCAATACTTGGATTATGTTGAAGAAAAAGTTCAACAAGGATATGAATTATCAAGAATGATGAAACATCTTTTTGGTCTATCAAGAGGCGATAAGTTTGCAAAAACATTTCGTCTAAAAATCTTAGAGGTTATCAAAAATGGTGAGCTAAAGAATCAAAGAAAAGATTTAGAGGATCTTTTATTCTATTAAGAAATCATCCATATCATCTACAAATTCATCGACAATATTTTCACCATCGCTTACTTCATAAATCATGTATTGAACATAGGAGTCTTTGACAAAGTCATACCTATCCCCATAAATTAAGGACTCTATCTCTAATAGCCTTTCTCTAGTTTCAAGTGCATCGACAGCTTTTAATGCAATATTTACATCACTTTCTGTCATATGGAATGTTACAGATAAGAAGGATGAAACAGGTCTACTAAAAACATCCCTTACACTTGATGGGCCTAATAAAGGAAGCATTATATAGGGTCCTGAAGGCACTCCCCATAACGCTAGGGTTTGACTAAAATCTTCTTCATGTCTTGGAAGACCGAGTGGTGAGGCAACATCAAAGATACCACCAAGTCCAACAGTTGAATTTATAACAAACCTAGTAAGATCATTAAGCGCATTAACTGGCTTTCCTTGAAGTAATTGATTTACAGTTGTATCGATTTCTTCAAGATTATCAAAAAAATTAGTAACGCCTTTTTTTATAAATCTCGGAGATTTGGAATAAGTTTCAGCAACAGGCTTAAGAAAATTAGCATCTACTTTCTCATTAAATTCAAAAGATATCCTATTTAACTCTTCAAAAGGATCATTAATATCTTCTGAGTATAGAAAAGAGGAACTTATTATTAGTGTATAAAGAATTACTCTCATAACTTATTATACAAGCGTTTGAATTGTTCTTGATATGTCCAATACTAAGTTAGTAGACTTTTTTAATTCTAAATTATATATATCTTTACTATAGGATATTTTTCCTAGACATTTTAAATTTTTTTTCAGCAAGGGATCATAACAATCATCAAATAGTTGATTTGAGGTGTTATTTTCAACAAATCCTAACAAAGGTATTTTTAATTTATTAAAAAAAGATATTGACCTTAGTAGATCATGAACTGCTAATTTATTTGGCGTAGTTACAAGCAGGCTATGATCAGGTTTTACTTCAGACGCAACAGTAAGATATGCGTCTCCAGTTCCTGGCGGCATATCAACAAACAGATAATCTAATTCATCCCAAACCGTTAGTTCCATTAATTGTTTAATTGCACCACTGAGCATGGGTCCTCGCCAAATTGCAGCTCTATCATCATTTAAAATAAAACCCATAGAATTTAATTTAACTCCCATTGACATAACAGGTTCCATGAGTTTTTTATCATTTACATTAATGTAATTAGGTTTTTTGCCTACTACATTAAAAAGTATATGTTGATTTGGTCCATATATGTCTGCATCAAGAATGCCTACTTTATGCTTGTCAGCAAGGTTCATGGCAAGAAGAGCCGTAGTAGTACTTTTTCCAACACCACCTTTAGCAGATGCTATAGATATTATCTTTTTTATAGTCATATAAATTCTATTTTCACATATAATACAGAGGATATGGACTCTGATACAAAAGAAAGGAAAATACTTGTTACTCAAGCTCTTCCTTATGCAAACTCATCTTTACACCTTGGACATATTCTAGAGGCTGTTCAAACAGATATATGGGTCAGATTTAATAATCTTAATGGCAATGAATGCTTATTCTTTTGTGCAGACGACACCCATGGAACTCCAGTAATGCTTAAAGCAAAAGAACTAGGTATTGAGCCAGAAGTACTTATAAAAGATGTTCATAAAGACCATATGGATACATATAAGTTATACAACATAAATTTTACAAATTATCACACCACTCATTCAGAAGAAAATAAAAAATATGCTGAAATGATTTATAACAAAGCAAAGGTAAATAACCTGATAACAAAAAAAACAATTAAACAGTTATTTGATAATAAAGAATCTATGTTTTTATCTGATAGATTTGTTAAAGGTACATGTCCAAAATGCAAAGAGGAAGAGCAATACGGGGATGGGTGCAGCAAATGTGGAGCAACATACGATGTCAATGAAATTATAAACCCTGTTTCTTCTCTTTCGGGAACAATCCCTGTGCTTAAAGATAGTGAACATATTTTCTTTAATTTACCCAAACAAATTGATGTTCTCAAAGAATTCTTAAAAAAAAGCGATCTTCAAAAGCCTATAGTTAATAAGTTAAGTGAGTGGGTAAATGATGATTTACAACAATGGGATATATCAAGAGATGCTCCTTACTTTGGTTTTAAAATTCCTGATGAAAAAGACAAATACTTTTATGTTTGGCTTGATGCGCCAATTGGTTATTTAGCTTCAATAAATAACTGGGCAACTTCAAATAATAAAAAAATGGATGAATTATGGTCAAAAGATTCAAATTACGAGATTTATCATTTTATTGGTAAGGATATAGCATATTTTCACGGCCTATTTTGGCCTGCCCTTCTTGATTCAGCTGACCTGAAACTTCCAGATGGTATTTATGTACACGGCTTTTTGACTATAAATGGTGAAAAAATGTCAAAGTCTAAAGGTATAGGTATTTGGGCAAGAGAATTTGCAGAACTATCAAACCCTGAATTATTGAGATATTATTTTGCAGCAAAACTTAATGATAAAGTTGAAGACATTGATCTAAATCTTGAAGATTATGTAACAAGAATTAATTCTGATTTAGTTGGTAAATACTGCAACATAGCTAGCAGAAGCTCATCTTTCATTAAAAAAAATAATAATGAACTATCGCAAAATATAGACCATGAATTAGTTGATAAAATTACTTCTATAAAAGATTTAGTAATAAGCCATTACAATTCAAGAAATTATTCGAAAGCTGTTCGAGCTGTAATGGATGCTGCCGATGAAGTAAACAAATATATTAATGATAAAACTCCATGGAAAAAAGATTTAGTTGAATCTGTAGAAATTGCATCTACTGCTCTTTTTGCTTTTAAAGTTCTCAGTATTTACCTAAGTCCAATTATTCCCAACATTACAAAAAATGCATTTGAATTTCTTAATACTGATAAAAATTCTCTTAAAGATTTAAATACACCCCTTGAAAAAACTATTAATAACTATACTCCTCTACTTAATAGATTAGAGCCGATTGAATTAAAGAAGGATAAGCCTATGAATGAAGATAATAATATTGATATTAAACACTTTGCTGAAGTTGATTTAAGAGTTGCAAGAATTATAGAAGCATCTAATGTTGAAGGAGCTGATAAACTTCTTAAGCTTAATTTGGATGTTGGTGATTTAGGCAAAAGACAAGTATTTGCTGGAATTAAAAAAGCTTATAGTCCAGAAGATCTTAAAGATAAACTAGTGATATTGGTAAGTAATTTAGAGCCAAGACAAATGAAATTTGGTATATCAGAAGGAATGGTACTAGCTTCTAGTGATGATGAAGGTATATATTTAATATCTCCGGATTCTGGAGCTAAACCAGGATTGAGGGTTAAATAGTGAGTCAAGAAACAGATATTATAGTAATTGGTGCAGGCCCAGTCGGTTTATTTACAGTATTTGAAGCAGGGTTACTTGGGCTTAAATGTGTACTTATAGATAATCTAGATAAGCCGGGAGGTCAATGTGCTGAGCTTTACCCAGAAAAACCGATATATGATATACCTGGAGTAGCCTTTCAGACAGCTCAAGAACATGTAGATGCCCTTTTACTTCAAATTAAACCATTTGATTATGATTTATATCTAAACCAAAGGGTTGAAGTTATAGAAGAGGTAAATCACAACGAAGATATATATTGGAAAGTAACAACGAATGAAGAGAATTCTTTTATTTCAAAAAATATTTTCATAGCAGCTGGTGCTGGATCCTTTGAGGCTAGAAGACCTCCTAATATTGAAGAGCCAGATAAATTTTTAAATCACGGCGTAAACTATGCTGTTAGATCAAAAGATAAATATAAAGATAAAGATATATTTATCTTTGGTGGAGGAGATTCCGCACTTGATTGGTCTGTAGAGCTTGCTGAAAATGCAAAAAGTCTTTCTTTAGTTCACAGAAGAGACGCTTTTAGAGGAGCTCCTCATACCGAAGAATTAATGCGAGAGCTAGTTGCAAAGAAAAAAATTAATCTTCTAACTCCATATGTAATTGAAGATATTCATGGTGATAAAAAAGTTAATAAAGTTTCATTAAAGAACTTTGATACCAAAGAAATAATTACACATAATGCCGATGAATTGATATTTTTGTTTGGATTAAACAAAAAACTTGGGCCTATTCTTGATTGGGAACTTGAGCTTAATGAAAAGAAAATTAATGTTAATACTGAAAATTTTCAAACATCAAAGGATGGTATTTTTGCAGTTGGAGATATAAATGATTATCCAGGAAAACTTGACCTTATTCTATCTGGTTTTCATGAAACTACTCTTGCAGTTCAAAAAGCTTATAAGAGAATATATCCTGGTGAAAGGGTTCCATTTGGTTATACGACCTCAAACACAAAGCTTCAAAAAAAATTAGGTGTTCTAGATAAATAAATTGGAATTAATTAATCTAATACATAAAGAGCTGCCTCAAATTCAATGTGGTAGGTGCGATACACCTGGCTGCAAGCAATATGCAGAGGCCATAGCTCAAGGCTCTCCTCATGACAGATGTGTTCCTGGTGGAAAAGAAACACTTAATAAACTTAATAACATTACGGCCATGCAATATGAAGATGTGAACTATGATTATGGTCCTTCAATTCCGAATCAAAAAGTAAAAATTATAGAGGAAGAATGCATAGGCTGTAAGAAATGTATAGATGCCTGTCCTATAGATGCTATAACTGGTGGAACAAATATGATGCATTCTATTATTGATGATATCTGCACAGGTTGCGAGCTTTGTATAGAACCATGCCCAGTGGATTGCATCGAGATCACACCTTTAACTGATCAACAAACCACTTTACCAAGAATAAACTCACAATTATTTTTCGATTTAAAAGAAAAATTATTAATTGATAAGAAGCGAAATAAATTAAAAAACTTTAGCAATGAAAATATAGAAATTAGTAATAATCTAAATACAAAAATAAATAATAGAAATATTAATAAATCAGAAATGATAGATGTAATGCAAAATACAATAATTAAATCTGATTTATCTAAATTACATAATTACGAAGATGAACAAATTGATTCTTTTATTAAAGAAAATAATTAATGCTTAAAAATCGATTTAGAAAATATTTACCTGTTGTTGTTGACCTTGAAACAGGTGGATTTAATTCTAAAGAAAATGCGATTCTCGAAATCGCAATTACTTTAATTGAAGAGGTTGATGAATCTTTAGTGGTTGGTGATACTCATAGATTTCATATTGAACCCTATGAAGGCTTAATTGTAGAGGAAGAGTCATTAGAATTTACAAAGATTAAACTTGATCACCCATTAAGAAATGCTATTTCAGAAGAAGAAGCTTTAAAAAATCTTTTTGCAATTATAAATAAAACAAGAGCAAAATATGAATGCTCAAGAGCTATACTTGTGGGACATAACGCACATTTTGATTTGTCATTCCTTAATGAAGCCATTAATAGAAACAATATAAAAAGATCTCCATTTCATCCTTTTTCTGTTCTAGATACAGTAAGTCTTGGCGTTATAACTACTCAACAAACTGTTTTGGCTAGGATATGTGATGCCTTATCTATTGATTATGATTCTAATGAAGCTCATTCAGCTGCATATGATTCAGATGTAACTGCAAAAGTTTTTTGTAAAGTATTAAACAATCTATCAATTAAGTAATTGCGGAATCAATAAATTTCTTAAGTTCACCTGTTTCATGCATTTGGGTAACAATATCAGCTCCACCTATTAGCTCACCTTTAACAAATACCTGAGGAAATGTTGGCCAGTCAGAAACAGATGGAAGTGTTGATCTTGCATCATTATTTTCTAAAACATCTACATAAGAAAATTGAGCTTCACACTCAATTAAAGCTTGAACAGTTTTTGCAGAAAAACCACACTTTGGTTCATATGGAGTTCCTTTCATGTAGATTAATAAATCATTTTCTTTAATTTGTGTTTTCAATTTGTCTTCAATACTCATAATTTACCTTTAATTAAATTTATATAGCTCTTTATAGTGTCAGTAAAGCCATTTTTCAAGGACTCTATGATAACAGCATGACCGATAGATACCTCATTAATACCACCAATTTTTATTAACTCAGGTAAATTTCTTAAATTTAAATCATGCCCAGCATTAACAAATAGATTTGTGGTATTTGTTATAGTTATTAATCTTGATAAAGATTCTATAATACTTAAATCACCTTTATCTATACATTTAGAAAAAGCTCCAGTGTGTATCTCTATTCCATCAACATCAATTAATTTAGCATATTCAACTATACTTAAATTAGGCTGACCATTCTTTATATGATCTACAAATAAAGAAATTTTAGAAGTCGGTGATATATTTTTGAAATCACTAATCAAAGCTTTTAAAGCTTGATCATGATCACCAGACTCCCAACCGTGGTCTGAGGTTATTTGATTAGGCAAATCAGGCACAAGGGTTATTTGATCAGGCTTAGATTCAAGAACAAGATTTTTAAAACCTAAAAAAACATCTGATTTCTCAGAAAATGGGTTTCCTTCAAGATTAAATTCAACACCCCTATCCTTGCATAATTTAGCAATTGAAATTACATCAGAGCTTGTAGCATGTCTATGATCAGGCCGCGGATGAAGAGTTAATCCATCTACACCAAGATCAATAGCTATATTTGCATAATCATCTAGATTAGGATAATTATCACCCCTAGCATTTCTTAAAAGTGCTATTTTGTTAAGGTTTAAACTAAACTTCATGTGATTCACGAACTTTCAATAAAACTAAACCACCCAAAATAAATAAGACTGCAATCGGTAGTAAGGCTATCCTTACGTCGCCATAAAGAGCCAAAAGAGTTCCAACCATGAGTGGACCAAAAATAGCCCCTGCTCTTCCTAATACATTGTAAATACCAAAAAATTCACCAGCTTTTTCAGGAGGTATAATTTTTGCATACAAACTTCGAGAACTACCTTGAATACCTCCCTGAACACTACCAACCAATATGGCTAAAATATAAAACTCTATAGCTGAGGTAAGTGTTGTTGAGAATATAATAATAAATACATAAAAAGCTATTGTTGTATAAAGCACTGATTTGTCACCATATTTATTTGCTATAAAACCCCAAAACAATGTTGCTGGAAAAGCAACAAATTGAACTAAAATCAATGCAGGTATTACATCATTGGCTTTTAAACCAACATTAAGTGCAAAATCTGCTGCAAGATAAATAACAGTATGAGCGCCATCAATAAATAAAAAAAATGCTAATAAAAAAAGCGAAATATTTTTATATTGTGAAATAGATCTTAATGTTGAAATTATATTATTAAATGATTTTTTTAATAAAAAACTCGAGCTATATTTATCTACAACCTCATTATAATTTCTTCGAATTGGAAGCATGAATACAAACCACCAAATAGACACCATAACAAAAGAAATTTTAATTGCATCTGACGATGATTTAAGCCCAATATCCTCCCAGAAAAGAAACATTAATGCATTGACTAAGAATAGCATTCCTCCTCCAAGATATCCCCATGCATAACCATAATTTGATATTTGTGAGATTTTATTTTCAGGTGCAATTTTTAATAAAATTTTGTCATAAGGGATTTGGGCTACACTGAAACAATAATTAGCAATACAAAAAAATATTAATGCATAAAACCATGAGCCCATTGAAAGTGTTGAAAGAAGTCCAACCAAAAGAGCTCCAGTTGTTGTAAGAGCAACAAGATATTTTTTAGTAGCATTGTTTATATCTGTTATAGCTCCTATAAAAGGAGCAGTAAGCAAAACAACTGTGTTACATATAGCTAACGCCCATGCCTTATAAACTGTTGCATCTGACATCTCTATACCGTTTGCCCAATACTGAAGATAAAAAACAGGAAAAAAACCTGCAACAACAGTAGTTGCAAAGGCTGAATTACCAACATCATATGCTATCCAAGACTTAACTTTTTTTGAGAATGCTGCTGATGATTTGTTATTCAATTTATTATTTTTTAAATGATTAAGAATATTCTATATCAAAATACATCTTGCATATCATTAAATATTTGTTATATTTTTTTTAAGGGGGAATTGAACAATGGATGATATGACGACTATTAAGTTTGGTGGTTTCTTTGTTGCAGGTATTGGCTTTGTTGTATTTTTACTTGGCCTAGGTGCTTATATTTTTTATTAAGCTGGCAAAAAATCTAAAGACTTACCAGAGAGTAAATGTAGGTGCAGATGAAAAATAGTTTGTCCTGCATTTTCTCCATTATTTATAACAATATTAAAAGTATCATCTAAATTTAATTTCTTAGATAACACGCCTGCAACAAACATGAGGTGACCTAAGAGATCCTTATCACTTTCGGATGCAACTGATAGCATAGGGATAACTTTTTTAGGAATAATCAGCAAATGAACAGGCGCCTGAGGGTTTATATCTTTAATAACAATAGATCTCTCATCTTCATAAATAATATCTGCAGGAATCTCTCTATTAATTATTTTTTCAAAAAGAGTGGATGGCATTTTTAAAAAGCTCTTAAAACTCTATAGCCAATATAAAAAATAGCGAAAGTCATTAATATAGCGAGGGTGATAATCAATAAATCTCTTAATGTTTGAAGGAACTTTCCTTGTTTTTTTGCTTTTACAAGCTGAACTAAAAGATAGATTAAAGCAATAGTACTTATTGTTAGAATAAAAATGCTCAACATAATATATTATCCAAAAAGGGAACCAACGCCCGTTACCAAAAAACCTAAAGCAATACCCCATAGTAAACATGCTATTAGATCTGCAATATAAAATCTTACAACCTTTAGATCAGAAATACCAAGCAAAAAAGGAACAATAGGTCTGACAGCAGGAATAAATCTTCCAAGTAAAACTGTATAAGATCCAGTCTTATCTAAAAATTTTTGTGCCCTAGTAATAGTTCTCTTTCTCTTTACCATAACCTTGGTTGTCAATATTTGTGGTCCAATAGTCTTACCAAATAAGAAACTACTCATATCACCAAGATGAGCGCCGATAATTGCCACTGGAACAATATAATAAATTGATAACAAATCAGTGTTGTATATAAAGATACAAATTGAAAATAAGATAGCACTAGATGTAACAATACCTGATAGTACAAAAGCTTCCATAAAAGCAAAAAATAGTATGACAATCCAAGCATACTCAGCATTTGCATTTAAATATATTTCAATTTTTTCAAACATAAGATAAATATAATAAGTTTTACGATATTTTACTTTAAATATTGGTTTCGCATATAGTATGCAAAAGAAGAAATAATTTTTATATGATGATAGAAAAATTTAATATTTGCATCGATCAAGAGCAAATCGATCAGCTGCATACAAAGTTAAACCTTACAAGATGGCCAGATGAAATTAATGATGAATTTTGGTCACATGGAACTGGAATGCATTTTCTTAAGGATCTTTCTGCTGAATGGTTGAATACATTTAATTGGCGAGATCATGAAGAAAAATTAAATAAAATTGGTAGTTATAAATACAAAACCAAATCTGGCCTTAAAATACATTTCTTGCACTCAAAATCAAACAAAGACGGTGCTATTCCTCTAGTTATGACTCATGGATGGCCTGGGAGCATACAAGAGTTTATTAAAATTATTCCTATAATTCATAGTAAATCAAAAATACCAATAGATATAATTTGCCCTTCTATGCCAGGGTTTGGATTTTCTGATAAACCAACTTCACCAGGAATGAACTCAGAGAACATAGCTAGAATTCAGCATGAATTAATGTGCGCTCTTGGATATGAAAAATATGTTGTTCAAGGTGGAGATTGGGGGGCAACTGTTAGCAAGTGGATGGCAGAGCTTTATCCAGAGAATTGCATTGGTATTCACTTAAATCTTGTTATTGCTTTTCCTCCTGATGGCCCAGATCCTATGAAAGGAGTTACGCCAAATGAAATAAAATTATTAGAAAATTTTAATAAATATAAATCCCAAGGCTATGGTTACTATGAGATTCAACGAACGAAGCCTCAAACAATAGGATATGGTCTTAATGACTCGCCTATTGGGCTTGCTGCTTGGATTGCTGAAAAGTTCTATGGCTGGTTTGATACAAAAACTAATAAATTAGTTGTTTCGAACGATGAAGTCTTAAGTATTATTTCTTTATATTGGTTCACAGAAACAGCTACCTCATCAGCAAGACTTTATAAAGAAAATGGTGAAATTGGCTTTTCATTTAATAAAATTATTCAGCCAATGGCTGGAGCAATCTTTAAAAAGGATATTATGATACCACCACGCGCCTGGGCTGAAGAAATATATAATGTTGTTCAGTGGAATGAATATGATGGCGGACACTTTGCTGCTCTCGAGAAGCCTGAAATATTAGCTAATGACATAATAAACTTTATATCTAAGATCACTAAATAAGGCCCTTTTGGGCCTTATTTAAATTATTTTTTAAATATTAAAATTTTAGCTCAAAGCCGGCACTAATCATTGTTTTATTTCTTGAGTTTTCCTGCTGAGTCCTTTTTGAGTAACTTGCAAACAACTTCAAAATTGAATTGTATTGATAGGAATATCCGATAGTATTTTCTTCTCCTCCAACAAGTTTAATATCTGAATTTGAAGTCTGGAACATTAAAGATGATTTTGAAGAAATTTTTTGTTTTAAACTCATTACATATCCTGATTCTTTAATTGATGTGTCGGAATTAATAGACTCTTGATATAGAAAACCTAATGTACTTTTATTTAATGTCTTAGTTAAAGCGAATCTTTTGCTCTCAAAACCTTTGAGACCTGAATCAAAGCCTAATGATGATTTAAAGTTTTCTTTATTATAGTTAAATGCATAAGACTGATAATTTTTACTAGACGTTTTGATGTTGTTGAGTGTTATTTTTAGGCCATCAATAAGCTCTGGTGACGTATAACCAACCAAATCTTGAGACCTATTCTCACCTACAAAAAGATTTTTAATATCGGACTTACTGTCATTAAATAGATCTACTTTCAGTTGAGATTTTTTAAAGGCAGTATCATGCGTACCAATGAACAACTTCCCAAAATCACCTGAAATACCTATAAATGTATTTCTCTGTTTAAGTACTTTATTTTTATCTGCTTTGCCATCGGTCACATCTATTTCATTTTCAATTTGAATAAGAAAATTTACATTATCTGAAAGCTTAAATTTAGATTTATAGCCTATTCTAGAAGCATTACTATTTGTTTCTGAAGAGGACTTAGAGTTTATTTCAGTTGACAATATATCTAAATTAACTTTTCCATAAAAACTAGAATCACTTGCAACTAAATTAAAAGTATTAACTAAGAGAAATACAAAAAGTATAGATTTGGTAAATTTATTAGTAGATTTATTAATTTTTAAAAGATTTGTTTTCATTTTATTTTAGTGTGGTTAAATTAAAAAAAATAATTAAATCATAAATAAATGTAGTTTACATAACAGATAAGCCGCTATTTTCAAAATAATTACTACAAAGTCACATAAGTTTCTATTGAGACACTATAACGTAACAATATAAACAAATTAATTTTAAAAATACTTAAGACACTTATAATAGGCTATGAGTAAATATAATAAAGCCACTTCTATCTTTCTTTGTATGTTAAATTTTTTAATGGTACATACGTTACATTCATTTAGTGTTGTACCCATTTTTGAAACAGAGCAAGTTGCTATTGATGGAGATGCTGATGATCCGGCAATATGGGTAAATAATATTAATATTGATAATTCTTTAGTATTTGGAACAGATAAATACAATGGCATTTATACGTATAATCTTTTAGCAGAAACAATTAATTTTTCACCATCTGGTAATATCAATAACATTGATATCATTTCTTTAGAAAACCTTAAAACATCTCTACTCTTTGGGTCTAATAGAGATGATAGTTCGCTAGATCTTTGGATCTTAGATCACAAAAAAATTAATTCAGACATAGCATCCAACTCATTTAATCTATCTAAGGTCGCAGATTATAAAGGATTTACAAATATGATAGTTTATGGAGTGTGTGCTGGATATCATGAGGTTTTTGGTAATATTGCATTTATTACAGAGGATGAAGGCTCAAGGGTTCAGATGTGGTCATATGCGAATAATCTTAAACTAATTCATACATTTAATAATCAAAATGCTACTCAGTCTGAAGGTTGTGTCTATGATTCAGAAAATGAAACCCTCTTCATCTCAGAGGAACAGGATAGAGGAATTCTTAGAGCATATAAGGTTGATGAAGGCCTAGACTTTAGTTCACCTATGATCGTAGATACTAGATCAGGACGAATTGTGGGAGACCCTGAGGGCATTACTATATATAAGAAGAATTCTACTGAAGGTTATGTAATATTATCTTCGCAAGGTAACAGCACCTTTAATATCTATAACAGAATTTTTCCATATAATTTTATAAATAGTTTTACTGTTGAGGGTAATGAATATATTGATAGCACAAGTGATACTGATGGCCTTGATGTTGTTAATATTAATTTGGGTGAGGATTTTCCAAGTGGTCTACTGGTAATTCAAGATGGTAATAATGAAGGAAAAAATTTAATTAACAAACAAAATTTTAAGTTTATTTCTATAAAAGATGTTCTTGATAATCTCTAATATTAATTAATATGTATTTTACATTTCTAAACATTTGTCCATAATCTAATAATGGAGATAATTGCTAAACAAGAAAGAAGTAAAAAAAGAGTTGAGCTCATTCTTCAAACTGCTGAAACTATTCTGCTTCAAGAGGGTCTTGATGCAATTACAGTAGCAAATATAGCTAAATTTTCTGGTCTAAAAAGAACATCAACCTATAAATTTTTTCCAACCACTGACTCATTAAAAGCAATGATGATCAAGATGTATCTCAAGGACTGTGAAAATATATTTAGAAATGATTTAAAACCAATTGAGACAGATCAAATTTCAGTGATAGTCCTAAAAACTGTAGAGGTTTTCTATGATTTTTTTATTGGTTCGGAAGCTGCTCAATTGATAATTTTAAAAAATACAGTAAGTCCACCAATCTCATCTGAGTCTATTAATGATTTAGGTAGTTCTGTTGAAAGCTTTATAGATTCTAATGTAAGCCTTCCTGAAATGTATAATAAGAGTGGTGTTTATAGAGTGCTTGTTCAACTTATACTTTCAGTATTTTCATTAAATGCGAAGGAGAATGGAACACTTAATGAAGTCGGTAGGATTGAGGCCCATAGAGCGGGCCAGTCCTATTTACTTAATTGGATTTCTCAAAGCTCTTAATTAAAGCTTGCTAAATACCTGAAGTCATTAATGTCTCAATAAATCTAAGTAAGACATAAAATAAAACAGTTAAAGTTGCTCCAGCAGGTATAGTAACAACCCAAGATAATACAATTCTGCCAATGGAACTAAGATCAAGATGGGAAACACCTTTTGCAAGTCCAACGCCTATAACTGCCCCTACAAGAGTGTGTGTCGTTGAAATAGGAAAACCTATATAAGTTGCAGCAACTACAGTGGAAGCAGCTGCCATTTCAGCTGAAAAGCCAAGACTAGGTGTTAGTGTTGTAATTTTACTTCCAACAGTTTTAATAACTCTGCCTCCAAGCATGGCTAGTCCAAAAACTATTCCAATACCTCCAATTAATAATACCCAAGGACTAACGGCAGATTTTGCACCAATTGCTCCCTCAGAAGCTACACTGATAATTGCAGACATAGGACCAATAGCGTTAGCAACATCGTTTGATCCATGAGCAAATGCCATAGCAGATGCTGTAACTATCATTAATACAGCAAATGCAGATTCCACACCATATTCTTTAATTTTATCTTTATTTATGTTCAATAAGATATATGTAATAACCGTTACAACTAAACCAAATGCAATAGTAACCAAAACAACCTCATTATCAGTTAAAGGCAGGCCAACATGCTTTAAACCCTTTCGAGCAGTAACTAACCCAATGATTACTGCTACAAAAAAACTATACAAAGGTATTAATGAAACAGCAGCTTGTGTTGGATCTTTTCTATCAAGGATAAACTTTTTAGCACTTAAAAATATAAAGAAAGCCATGGTGCCAGAAACTGCCGGCGAAACAACCCAGCTTGCTGCAATAGTTCCTACCTTATCCCATGATACTGCTTGAAAACCCATAGAGATAATAACAAAGCCGACAATAGAACCGACGATGGAATGTGTTGTTGAAACAGGCCACCCTTTTGAACTTGCTACAAGTAGCCATGTACCAGCTGCAAGAAGTGCTGAAAGCATACCAATAATAAATATATTTTCTTTTCCGATATATAAATCTGGATCAACTATGCCTTTTCTTATCGTTGAGGTAACTTCACCACCTGCTAGATATGCGCCAAGGAATTCAAAGACAGCAGCAATAAATATGGCTTGTTTGAATGTGATAGCTTTACTACCAACAGAGGTTCCCATTGCATTTGCAACATCATTAGCACCAATACCAAATGCCATGAAAAAGCCAGCGAAAGCCGCTATAATAAGAATTAACGTAGGATCTATGAATAAATTTTCCATTTTTAATATGAATTAATTAATAATTGTGATTATTTAAACTATCTAATGTGACATTTTTGTTAAATTGAACTTACTTTTCAGTGAAATAAATAACCTTATTTAATAATATGAATCTTATATCTTTAGACCAATCAGAATATAAAATGCTTCATGCTAAAGCCTATGCATTAGAAAAGAGAAGATTGCAAATTGAGCTATTAAAATTACAGGAAGATGTAATCAAAAATAATAGGAAGTTATGTATAGTCTTCGAAGGAAGAGATACAGCTGGCAAAAGCTCTGCAATTAAATTTTTTTCAGAATATCTAAGACCAAATAATTTTAATTACGTGCAATTGGGAATACCTTCAAAATGGGAATCATCGCATTGGTTTCAAAGATGGGCAAAAGTGTTACCAAATGATGGTGAGATTTCTTTTTTAGATAGGTCTTGGTATACAAGAGCTATTACAGAACCAATAATGGGCTACTGTACTGAAAACCAATATAGAACATTTATGAGTAGAGTGAATAAATGGGAAGAATCACACATTGCTAATAATATAGAAATTACAAAATTTTATTTTTCTCTGTCTAAAGATCAGCAAGAAAGACGAATGAATGCTAGAAAGAACTCACAGCTCAAATATTGGAAACTTTCTAAAAACGATGAAAAAATCGTTACCAAGTGGGATGCTTTTACTTTTTATAAAGAGCAAATGTTTTCAAGAACTGCAACTGAAAAATCTCCGTGGGTAAAAATTAATTCTAATAATAAGATGATCGGAAGATTAACAGCTCTAAGATATTTATTAAATAAAATGGATTATGAGAACAAAAAAATATTAAAGCCAGTTACCTGGTCAAAAGCAATATCAAACTACTCTGCCACCATTGAAGGTGTTAAGTTTGATAACCTTACTTACGAGCAATTCATGATAATTACAAAATATAGTGATGATACATAATGAAGATTGCATCTATTGATATTGGAACAAATGCTATTAAATCTAAAGTGTTTAATACAACCCCTACTTCAATTGATTTTATTGAAGGTATCAGATCTCCTATAAGATTAGGTGCTGAAGTTTTTAATTCAGGCAAATTATCCGATCAAAAACTTAATGAGCTATCAAAAACGTTAAAAAAATATCAAAAAATATTTATCAAAGATGATATCAAGATGTATGAAATAGTAGCAACATCTGCTTTTAGAGATACTCACAATTCTGAAGATGCTAGACGTTATGTTGAAAATAAAATCAATCATCCAATTAGAATTATATCTGGTTTAGAAGAGGCGCAACTAATGCGCTTTCATCCAAAAGCTCAATTGGGTAATAATAAAGTTTTTGTTGATGTTGGGGGTGGAAGCACTGAAATATATATATATAAGAATAATCACCATATTATTCAGTCTTTCCAATTAGGAGCAGTAAGATCTATGCTCAATAAAGACAAAAAAAGTGAATGGGAAAGACTTCGTGAATGGCTATCTAAACAAAATAAAGTTGATACATTAGTTGGCCTAGGTGGGAGTATTAAATCATTCTTAAATATTATTGAATCAAAAAAAATTAGTACTAAAATATTTAAAGAGGAAGCTGATAAATTAAAAAGAATGTCACAACAAGATAAGATTGATAATCTTGGTCTTCAACCTGATAGAGCTGATGTTATTGATTATGCATTAAATATATATTTTGAAATTATAAATAATTTAAACGTTCAAAAAATAAAATCTACAAAATGGGGTGTATCAGATTCAATGGCTGTAAAAACATTTCACGAGCTATATTCAAAAAAAATTTCTATATATAAAGATTAGATAAAAATAACTTCAGTTTTAAAAGTGGTGCCTAAATTTATAAACTCAATACTTTCAACATTCATTGATGAAGAATTAATTAACTCTTCTACTAATAGCAATATATTCTGAATATCAGGTGAACTGAAAAGCACTATTGTTTTATTCTCAACCTGATCTACAACAATATTAGTCACATTACTATATATACCATTTTCAACAAGCTCATTTACTAAATCTTTATTCACCACAACAGACTTAGGAATTTGTGTTAATACTTTTGATTGAGCATATACATATTCATAATCAATTTTTTCTTTATTTAAATTTTTTAATGAAAGGCTATAACTGTTATATAAATTTATTAAAAGAAATGAGAATAAAGAAAGTAATAATAAAATTAAAGCACCTGATAGAATATATAATTCTCGTGTTTTAAGTCCTGTTAAAAAGCTATTCATTATCAATACTCACTTCTATTAAACCTGAAACGCTGTTATCTAAAGAAATAGTTTCTTCATTTAAAATAACAATATTCATTTTTTTTGCTAGTGCCTTAATTGCTTTGAATTGGAGGCTTGGCATATCTTTAATAGTTATTGTGGCTGTTGATTGATTAAAACTTATTAAAATTTTTTCTAAATTAGCAGTATCAATTAAATCTAAGAATTCTAAAGATGGAAGCTTGATATCATCACCCTTCTCTCTTAATGGTGCTGAGCTCATTATGGAATCAATTTGAGATCTTGGCCTAACTACATTTTTTATATCACTATTAATAGATGTAAAAATATCAAACGTAGCATTTTTATATGCATCAGCATTTTTATTATTGTCATTAATAATTAATAAAGGCATTAGCAGGATAAGTATTAGACTAAAAATAAGACTACCAAACTGCATACTAGTAAAATTAAATTTGCTTTTGAGTGAATTATAGGAAAAAAAGAACTTATAAAAATTAGGTAACAAATTAATATCTCTATCAAGAAACATATCTAGAGAAAATTCTTTACATTTATTATCAGGAAATATTTTTTTTAAGCTATCTGAATTACTATAAATTGTTGGCTTGTAATTATGGTTATTATTTTTAATTAGCTGGCTATATTCTTGAAGTGATTGGTTTGTAATACTGGTACCTGAACCTCCAGCATATGAAAAAAAATATTTATTATCAAACTCAACAATTATATCCCTGTTAGCTTCTGCAAAAAATGAATATTCTGGAGTAAGAAGAATATTTGTATTTAATAGAGTAAGAGATTTATTAAAATCCTCAACAATTGAGTTCTCAACTATGTAGCCAACACCTTCATGAAATATAAAATTATTATCTGATATCTGATTTACAATTGTATTATCAATACTAGAAGAAAAATTGGCTAAGTGAATGTCGTCGGAAACATCTTCATTTTTATGATCTTCATATGATGTAACTAAAACAGAGGGTATTAAAACAATTAGCATTTCATTTTCTTCTAAAAAATTAAGCTGCTGAATATTAGAGAAATTCTGATAGGACTCTAAGCTATCTATACTGGAATATAGTCTTAATGATTGACAAGAAGAATCGTTAAAATATGCAATATATTTATTCATTTAGATACCATTATAAGTTCTTGAAATAATATAGCTATTTTTGCTATTACCATAAACTATTTTACTAGTAGATGATGCATAAAAATTATCCTGAGATACTTTAGTTAATAAATCAAAATTTGTTGAAGAG